>Ga0209542_10002587_pt1 | contig 40196 bp, 39 predicted proteins | sample RifCSPhighO2_01_FD_184028 | JGI IMG/M metagenome (GOLD analysis project Ga0209542, IMG submission 184028) | Soil microbial communities from Rifle, Colorado - Rifle CSP2_plank highO2_0.1 (SPAdes) (version 2) | ecosystem: Environmental > Terrestrial > Deep subsurface > Rock core/Sediment ... | reverse complement strand
TCCCCGTGTTAAGCCCCTACTATCGTTTTGTCACTAATGAGTATAACCTTTCCGTTCCTGCTCAAGTGCAGCAATATGTGGATGGCTGGCATCCGCAGAAAGAAATAGCCGCATTTTGGGAAAAAATCGACGCGAGCCTCAAGGATGCATTTGTGCTTCCCACAACCGCGATTCCCAGCGCGCACGTCGTATGGGCAGTATTTCTCGCATATTATTCCTATCGTGTATCGAAATGGCTTTTACTCGTATCAGTTCCATTCACGGTTCTTTCCACAATCGGGACGAATCTATTCGCCGCCCATTACTTTGTAGATATTATAGCCGGGTTGCTTTGCGGCGGTGTAGCTATCGGAGTTGCGTATTTTTTAGACAAAAAGAGTGAAACACTATGATTGCACGCATACGAGAATTTATTAAATCTTCTCTTGAGGCCTATTGGTATAGGTTGTTTGCCGCGGGATTTGTTTTTCGTCGTGGCCTGCCTCGAGATATGCGCGAAAAGGAGTTTGAAGAAATATATAACGCATGTAAAGCGTATACCATGACTTCCCCGGAACGCATGTATGCTTTGTATAAATCGGTTACGTATGTGATACGCGCTGGAATCCCTGGTGATTTTGTCGAATGTGGAGTATGGCGGGGGGGAAGCGCCATGCTGATAGCGTTTACGCTGCTCCGCATGAATAGCACAGAGCGAAAAATATATTTATATGATACGTTCACGGGGATGACGGAACCAGGGGCGAAAGACGTCAGAGTTTTTGGATCTTCACCTGCGAAAAACGTTTGGCGAAAAATGCAAAAAGAGCATCATAACGAGTGGGCTTTCGCTTCTTTGCAGGAAGTGAAGAAAAATCTTGCCGCGACAGCATACCCTGTCCACCAACTCGTTTTTGTACAAGGCAAAGTGGAAGAAACGATTCCAAGGGTAGTGCCATCTTCAATCGCGCTTCTTCGACTGGATACTGACTGGTATGAATCAACAATCCATGAGCTTCGGTATCTTTTCCCTTTACTTGCCCAGCATGGAGTGGTACTCATTGATGACTATGGATGTTTCCAGGGGGCAAAAGAAGCCGTGGACACATATATTTATTCAAGAGAACAACATTCCCTTGCTTCTGCAGCGCGTTGACTATACAGGCAGGATTGGAGTTAAAATTAAAAAGTAGTACAATGGGAAAAATAATAAAGAAAAGAAGAAACACTGATTTTATGAAAGAAATAGGTATCTCTTACAACTATCAGTATGCGCATTCCACGTATCTTTCCACGTGGTTTGAGCGCTATTTGTTCCAAGTTCTCCAAAGGTATTTGGACGCACGCGAGGGAGAGAAAGTGCTTGAGATAGGATGTAATAGAGGAGCTCTCGTCAAGAGACTTCAAGGATTGGGAGTTGACGCATACGGAGTTGATATCAACGCAGAAGCGATTGCAGATAGAGTGACGAATAATCTAAGCGTTATGGATGCCACACATCTCGAATTCCCCGATAATAGTTTTGACAAGGTATATAGTTTGCATACCATTGAACATATCCCAGATCTGCAGAAGGCGCTTACCGAAATGGAAAGGATTTTGAAACCTCAAGGGCGCCTCGTTTTAACATATCCAATAGAGCCAAGTTTTATGCGGGGATTTTGGTGTCTCTATCACGCAGTTGTTGTGTATAAAAATCCTTTGGCCGCCCGCGAGATTCATATCCACAGTATCCATCCCAAGAAACTTCGAGAATTGGTACATGCTTTTGGTCTTCGCCTCAAGCACGTTACGAGTCCATTTTTCGGATCTTTTTACCCTCAATATCTTACGGTATTTGAAAAAGTATAGTAAACGCTCTTCTTTGTTTGCGCGCGTGCTCGCTTTCCAGCGGATGCGAAACATGAGGCCCTATGCCGATTTATTCGACAGAAGGCCTTTTCTTTTGATTTTTGAGGAGAAAGTAGGTATAAAGGAAAATATGCCGAGGTGGCGAAATTGGCAAACGCACTAGCCTTAGGAGCTAGCGCCGCAAGGCTTGTGGGTTCGAGTCCCACCCTCGGCACCATGGGTATCTTTAAGAACTATATCCTTCTTGGTGTGGTTTTTCTGACCGGAGCATGCGTATTGATTATTGAACTCGTGGCGTTGCGAGTGCTTTCTCCCTACTATGGCAATACGATTTTTTCTACATCGAGCGTTATTACCGTAATACTGGCCGCTTTGAGCGTTGGGTATTACGCGGGCGGCAGACTTGCCGACCAACGGCCGTCTCCTGGTCTCTTTTACGGAATTATCACGGCGAGCGGAGCTACGGTGCTTGCGCTTCAGCTTCTCGCGTCGGTACTCATGCCTTATATCGGATATCGGCTTTCCCTTGTGAGTGGTCCGCTTATTTCTTCGACGATTTTGTTTTTCCTGCCCGGACTTTTGCTTGGCACACTTTCGCCTTTTGCCATTAAACTTCAGAAGCTTCATGTGCCGGAAGAAGGAGTGGGTACGGTCGCGGGTAAAGTGTTTTTTTGGTCCACGTGCGGGAGCATCGCGGGAAGTTTGAGCGCCGGTTTCATTCTTATTCCTCGGTTTGGCGTGAACGAAATTTTTCTGGGCACGGGCGTGCTCCTTCTTGCCATAGGAATTGCTGGAATGGTTGCGTCGGGAGTAAGGAAAGAAAATATCCTCGCGTGTGTGGGGGTAAGCGCGGTTCTTTTGGGAAGTTTGTTTTCAACGCTTGTTGCAGTAAAAACAGATGTTGTGTACGAAACAGACGGGCTGTACGAGAAAATCACAGTTTACGACGGAGAGTATCGGGGAAAGCCAGCAAGGTTTCTCAAGCAGGATTGGAGTTCTTCTTCCGCGATGTTCTTAGATTTAGACGAGCTCGCGTACGAATACACGAAGTACTATACCCTCTACAAAATTTTTACCCCCAATCCGAAAGAAACATTGGCGATTGGCGCCGGAGCCTACAGCGTGCCCAAGGCATTGCTTCAGGAATTGCCGGATATTCACGTGGACGCGGTTGAAATTGAACCTGAACTCGTGGATATTGGCAAGCGTTTTTTCCGCGTGCCCGAGGATACTCGTCTTACCCACTATATCGAAGACGGCAGGCGGTTTCTCCACGACACCAAAAAGCGCTACGATCTTATTTTTAGCGATGTATACGTGTCGTCTATCCCCGCGCATTTTGCGACCAAAGAGTTTTTTGAAATCGCGAAAAGCAAACTGGCGCCTGAGGGAATTTTTCTGGCGAATATTGTTGGGGATCTTGCGCCGAACCCGCCTTCGTTCGTGCTCGCGGAAATGAAAACCTTTCGGGCCGCGTTCCCCCAGAGCTACTTTTTTGCCATTAAATCACCCGAAACACAGGAACTCCAGAACTTCATATTTGTGGGGCACAATAGTGAAAGAACTATTGATTTTGAAGGTTCCGAGTTTCAGGGGAAACTCATAGATACAAATCGTTTTGACTTTGAGCCTCATCCTTTGCTCACCGACAACTTCGCGCCAGTCGAGTATCTTACGGCTCAAATATGGGCTCGAAGGCTTGTTGAAGAGCGCTAGCGCTCTTTTTCAATCTTTACCCGTTTTGTTTTTTCGGTTTTGAGTTTAGGAAGTCGAAGGGTGAGTACACCGTCTCTCATTGTGGCTTGCACATTTTTCACATCTACTTCTTCGGGAAGAAAAATTTGACGCGAGAAAGCGCCCCAGAAGCATTCTTCGTGCAGGTACTCTTTGGTTTCCGAGACAGTTGAGTTTTTACGGGCTCCGCGTATGGTTACGACGTCGTTTTCCACGCTGATGTCGAGTTCTTCGGGCCGCACCCCGGCGATGGCGGATTGAATGAAGATGTCTTTTTCTGTTTGATATACGTCAACTGCAAGTTCGCCCTCTGGCTCAAACCAATCCTCGACCTTCAGTTCTTCAATAGGTTCTTGTACAGAGGGTTGTTCTTCGATTGTTATTTTTTCCATAGTGATTTTAATTGTTGAAATCCGAAAGAAATAAAAATACCAATTGCGAGAAGCGGAATAACCGGGAGAAGCAAGAGAAACATGTTTTGCCCTCCTATAGTAAATATATAGAAGTTAAAGAAACCATGCAAGAGCGTGGCCAGAGTTAAGCCCAGGAGCGTTAAAAGCCGCACGTGTTTTTTCTTGAATATGGCACGAGCGAGGAAATATCCGAACAGACCTGAAGTTAGGGCATGGAGAAAAACCGCCTGCACGAAGCGAACGCTGTTCACGAGAAATATGTCGGAAGCGGGATAGATTTGAACGAGGCCGAAAAGCAAGAGAATGTTTTCAAGCGCTGCGAATCCAAGAGCTGCGATTACCATATACAGCATAACGTCCAAAGGTTCGTCGAGGGCGGAGTTGGAAAGCGCGCCAACGCGCACCACCAGATATTTGAGAAATTCTTCGACAAAGGCAATGCCAATAAGGAAGTATATAAGGAGAAAAGTGGTTCGCGAAAGCGAAAGATCCGAAAAGAATCCTTCAAAAAAGGTTTCCAAATACATCGCGGGAATGGTTGCGAGAGCGCCAAAGAGAAATATTTTAAGAATCATCCGGTTGGGTTCAGGATGAGAATCCTTTCTAAGAAAGAAAGCAAGCCAGATGAAGCTGGGCGCCGAGGCGAAGAGGAGAAGAAGCGGGTAAGTTATGCCGGCCATTGTTCAATCATAAGAAGCTTTTCTTCTCTTGCGGGAAGTTGCTGATATATCTCTTCGGTAACAAAAGGGCAAAATGGATGAAGGAGTTTGAGCGTTGTCGTGAGCACTTGGTAAAGAGTCCACTGCATAGATCGTTTTGCTTGTTCATCTTTCCCTTGAAGGATAAGTTTGCTTCTTTCAATAATGACATCCGCGAATGTATGCCAGGTGTAGTGGTAGAGCTTTTCAGCTGCCAAATAGAAGCGATAGTTTTCCATATCTTCGGTAACCTCTTTTGCGGTTTCTTGGAGTTTTTGCAAAATTTCTTGATGTTCGGGCAAAAGCTCCGGCTGCTCTTTGGGAGTGCTTTCTTCGATGTTTGAGAGCACAAACCGGGTGATGTTCCAGAGTTTGTTTACGAAGTGTTTGTACGCTTTTATTTTGTCTTCCGAAAGGGCGAGCGAAGTGCCTGGCGTGTTGCCCACAATCAGACCCATCCTAAAGGCGTCCGTGCCGTATTTTGCCGTTAAGTCGAGAGGATTTATTACATTACCCTTGCTCTTACTCATTTTTTTGCCCTTCGCGTCGAGTACGAGCCCATGCAAATACACGGTATTAAATGGTAGCCTGCCGGTAATGCATTTGCCGAGCATGAGCATTCGTGAAACCCAGAAGAATATTATTTCTCCGGCAGTTTCCATAACTTGAGTCGGATAAAACTCTTTAAAATCTTTGCTGTCTGGGTAACTGAGCGCGGCAAACGGCCACTGCCCGGAAGAAAACCATGTATCAAAGGTATCGGTTTCTTTCTTTAGCTCCCCGCCACACTCTGGGCATTTGCTGATTTTATTTTCCAAATCAGGCAGCCCTTTTTCGCATGTGCCGCAAACTTTTGCCGGTATTGGTATGCCCCAAACAATTTGCCGCGAGATATTCCAGTCGATTATATTGTGGAGCCAATGGAGGGTGATTTTCTCGTAATGTTCGGGAATATATTTGATTTCTTTTCTCTCAATCGCTTTGATAATGGGTTCCGCGAGTGGTTTCATTTTTACAAACCACTGCGATTTCACTTGCGGCTCTATTACAGAATTGCATTTGTAGCAAAGTCTTACGGTATGTTTGTAATTGTCGTCAATTTTTTCTACTAAGTCCTTAGAGCTAAGCTTTTCTATAATTTTTGGTCGGGTTTCTGCGATTTTCATTCCGGCAAATTCGCCGGCTATGGGGAGAAGCTTCCCTTGCTCGTCAATAATTTGCTCCTTTTCCAAGCCGTGGCGTTCCGCAATATCAAAGTCTGTAGCATCGTGCCAGGGGGTAATGGTCATAACTCCCGTGCCGAATTCCATATCTACTGCCTCGTCTTTTACCACCGTTGCGGTAATAGGACCGTTTATCCATTCCAATTCAATCTTTTGCCCATCTGCGTACTGTTTGTATCTTTTGTCGGCCGGATGCATGACCACATACTTGTCGCCGAATTTGGTTTCCGGCCGCGCGGTGCCGATAACAAAAGGTCCGTACTTTAAATAGTAAAACTTGTCCGTTCGCTCCTCGTCCACTATTTCAAGATCAGAAAAACTCGTTTGGTGTTTTGGACACCAGCTTACTATTCTTTTTCCCCTATACACCAAACCTTCTTTGAAAAGTTTCTCAAACGTATTGTAGACCGTTTCCACAATATCTTTATCAAGGGTAAATTTTTCGCGAGACCAGTCACAAGAGGCCCCTATACTTTTCACCTGCGAGTTTATATGAGAACGGTTGTTTTGTGTGAAATCCCAGATTTCTTTGTATAAATCCTCCGGAGCCATATCAAAGCGCGACCGGTCTTGTTTTTCTAACACCTTTTCATACACAACCTGAGTTTCAAAGCCGGCATGATCATTCCCAGGAAGCCACAAAGTTTTCTTGCCGCGCATCCTATTGAATCGAACCATAATATCTTCTATGGTCATTACGAGGCCATGCCCTGCATGCAAATCGCCATTGGCGTTAGTTGGGGGCATAATGATGGTAAAAGTTTCCTTCCTGTCCCCGGACAGATTATCTGGATTAAAAAAACCGCTGTCTTCCCAGAGTTTATAGATTCGATCTTCTACTTGTTTTGCGTCGTATGCCTTCGGCAGATCCTCCACTTTCTTCATATATGCGCATTATGCCACGAAACCCCCTAAAAATAAACCGCCCAGCATAGAGGTTTTCGAGTTCACCCCTTTTTGGGTTGTGCTAGGACGGTCCTAGCACAACCTCCCGCAGGTCTTCTTCGAATCCAAAACCGGTGTCGTCTTGGCAGTAGCGAGTGATGATTGGTTTGAGTTCGGGTTTTTCTTTTGCGTATGTTCCAAGTTGTTCGACAAGAGTGCGGATGCAATCTCCGACCACGCCATCAGAGTCGTCAATGCCGCCAGTTGCGAGTTTTTTGCTGAGACGAAGCACGAGTTTCCATAAGTAGTCAGCATTCTCTTTTGATGGAGGAAGTTCAGATACAGCGTCCGCAATGATGCCGACTCCCGTTGCTAACGTGCGTTGATAACTAAACCATACTTTTGAAGGGCCGGTGTACGCGCGCAACTTTGCCATTCCTTCATTGACGCGCTGTTGTGCTTCTAGTAGGTCGGTGGCGGGAGGAGGTGATGTAAGTCCGACTGTGGCATCTAGAACCGCAAGAGCGAGAGCCAGCATGTGTTTGCAGAGCATGTCATGTTGGCCCATATAGCATGTGCAGTCTCCTTGGTCGACATGTCGCGAGTTAATCTCTACTTCGTATGGTTGTGTGCTCTGCACAACCGCGCGATAGCCAATGTTGCGGCCAAAACCAATTTCGTGAATATTTTTTACGCTCCCCTTGCGATAGAGGGCTTCCGCTCGTTCGAATGTCGCTGAATCGTCAGTGTATTTTACGTCTTCAAATGTAAACCTTGGAGGCTGCATATTTCTTGGGTTGGGCTAGGACGGTCCTAGCCCAGCCCTATTCGAGGGTGAGGTGTTCGATTGCGCGATACTTTTTCTCTTCTAGTACGCTTTTCACCAAGTTGGCGTACGCATCGGGCGTCGGAAGAAGCTCTGTTAGTATGCCTTTATCTAAAATAAGCGAACCGCGCTTGCCAAGATAGTCTTGGTGTGAACTGAATTGATAACTTTCCGCAAAAGCTAGTGCTTCCTCAATATTTTGAATTCCTTCTTCTTTCCAATTTTGCTCAATTATACCGATAGGATTTAGAACGTTAATATAAACAAGAAGATACTGCAGATATCGTTCATCATCTACAAGAATATTTCTAAATCGACTCTGGAACAACACCCCGGTTCGGCTGTGTTTTTTGTTAAAGTAGCTTGCATATCCGGTTCCGAGTTTACGCATAAACTGTGTAATGCCGCCTTCTCGAATTTCTTCCAGTAAAAGGTGGTAGTGGTTCCCCATCATGCAGTAGGCTAAAACACGAACAAGTGGATCTCGCTTGCGGCCTTGTTGTACTACATATTCTTTCAGCACATTCATGGTGAGTCGTCTTCTGTTGCGTTCAATATGCCAAAGAATACTGCTCGTGCTTGCTACGTCGTTGAAGAGGCACAGACCTTGCATAAAACGCCAATAGTCAGTCTCCTCCTTGCATATAGGGAGTTTTGCGACTCCACGACTGTACACATGATGAATTGCACCTGGAGCGAATGGATATTTTCTTAGCATAAGAGTTTGGATTGGGCTAGGACTTGGGCTAGGACCGTCCTAGCCCAGCCTTAAGCGATTCTTAAATTTGGGTTTGCTTCAATTCGGTCTGGGTTTTTTGGATACTTATGAGCTTTATAGCGAAAATATCCCGCAAGCGCGATCATAGCGCCGTTGTCAGTGCTTAAGTTTTTAGGCGGAGCTAAAAATTTGGCATTCATATCTTTTGCTTTTTGCCCGAGCTGTTTGCGGAGTTCGTCATTTGCAGAGACGCCGCCGCCCATCATAATGGTTTTTGCGCCAAATTCTTTTGCGGCGCGTATCGTTTTGTGTATCAGCACGTCAATAATTGCCTGCTGAATTTCTGCTGCCATCGCTTGGATATACTTTTTTGACTCGCGTTCTTTTTTGGGCCGCGCTTGATAAGCGTAAAGCACCGCAGTTTTCAGCCCGGAAAAACTAAAATCGTAGTCCTTTGTATACATCATCGGGCGCGGTAGTAGAATGTTATGTCGTTCGGAATGCTGCTTCCGGGAATCACCCCTCTTGCGCCCCAGCGGGCGCTCGGGGGTTGCGCTCTCGGCCGTTTGCCCGCCTTTGGCGGGACCATGCCAAACTGCCTCCGAGAGCTTCCCGGAAAGCAGCATGTCCTCACTCCATAGGCGGGCCTGTTCGGCAATCGCGGGGCCGCCGGGATATTCTAGTCCAAGAATGCGGGCGGTTTTGTCGAAACATTCGCCGGCAGCGTCGTCCCGCGTTTCCCCAATCATTTCGTACTTGCCTATGTCTTTTACCAGCACCAATTGTGTGTGCCCTCCAGATACAATGAGAGCAACTGCAGGGAATATGTTTTTAGAATTTGGGATTTCGAATTTAAGATTTGTTTTGGATTTTGTCCGCCAGCTGGCGGATTGGATTTTGGATTTCTCATTGCTCGCCAAAGCAATGAGCAAGTGCCCTTCAATGTGGTCAACTGGCACAAGAGGAACGCCCCCTTTTTTCGCAAGGTCCCGCGCGAAATTTAGGCCGGTCCAAAGGCAGGGTGAAAGGCCGGGTCCGTAGGTTACGGCAATAGCTGTTATATCGAGGCGATTACTGCCGAGCATCTCCCCGAGAGCTCTTTCGAGTGCAATGGGAAGATTCTTTAGGTGCTCGCGTTTTGCGAGCATAGGGTATACTCCGCCATATTTTTGGTGCACAGCAATTTGCGAAGCCACTACGTTTGAGAGAATCTGAAAATGCGAGGCCTTGCTCGCTTCCAAAACAGCAATTCCCGTATCGTCACACGAGGTTTCAATGCCTAAAATTCTCATAGATTTTTTGTACCCTTTTTCTTTACATTTTTCAATTTTTGGGCTAGGATTTGGAAGAAGCAAGGTAGTTCGCCTACGGCGAACCCCCGGGAATTCTTTAACGGAAAATTACAAATTTTCCTAGAATTCCCCCAAAAGACGCAACGCGTCTTTTGGCCCTGTCGTCTAGCCTGGTCTAGGACACAGGATTTTCATTCCTGGAACACGGGTTCGAATCCCGTCGGGGCCGCCCTATGAAGGTAAGAAAGAAATCGGCCTTTTTGATTGGCGGCATAAGTTTTCTGTTACTGCAAACTATATTCTTTGCCGCTTTCTTTTTGTTTTGGCGAGATGTTTCTTCAGAAGAGGGAGATATTCAAGAAAAGAGCACAGAGGCGTTGCGGCCATTCATGCCCCCGCCCCAAGAAACGAAACCGAACATGGTTTTGGACAGGTTCGGCGAGATGCGGGCAGATCTTATCGCAAGGGGAACAGAGTTTTTGGAGATCAACTTCTCTAAAGATACGGTATTGAAATACGAAAATGGGGCAGTGGTAAAAGAAGTACCCGTATTGGCGCAAGGCGATCCTCAAGGCTGGGGAGGCACTCCCGCGGGGTTGTACGAGGTGCTCGCGAAATACAAAAACGCGTTTTCCGACATTGCTCAAGTGTATATGCCTTATGCCATTCATTTTTACGGCAAGTATTATGTGCACGGAGAACCGTATTATCCGTGGGGCGAAAAGACCGGCGCCGATGTTTCCGGTGGCTGCATTCAGTTGCAAGACGACTCGGCGCGGCAAATATATGAACTTGTGGGTAAGGGGCTTCCTGTATTGGTGGTGGATAAAGAAAATGATGGATATGTGTATGATGCGGCCAATGTTTCGTCGCCTTCGCTCGTTTCAGCGGCGGCCTATCTTGTTGCCGATCTCAACTCGGGGTTCGTGTTCGCGGAAAAGAATTCTCAAGACGCGCTGCCCATTGCCTCCATAACCAAATTAATGACCGCGTTGGTAGTCGCGGAAAATGTTGATTTGCGAAAGTCGGTTGAGATAACCGCACCCATGTTGGAAGCATATGGAGAGACCGACGGATTAGAAGAAGGAGTCCGGTATCGCGTGGTAGAGTTGTTCCATCCTCTTCTTATTGCTTCTTCCAATGACGTGGCAGAAGCGGTTGCGGGCTTTTTGGGCAGAGAGCGCACCATTCGTATGATGAATGAAAAAGCAAGGGCCATGCTTATGCGAGATACGGTGTTTACCGATCCTTCGGGATTTGATCCCGGCAACATTTCGAGCGCTCAAGACCTTTTCTATCTTGCGAGATATGTTTTAAACAATCGCCCCCCGCTTTTTGAGATTACAAAAGGGGATAGTGTTCGGAGTTATGGAGAGGTGCGTTTCCCGAAAGAAGATCTCTGGAACAAAAATGTTTTTTCCGCGGACTCCAGTTTCGCGGGGGGAAAGACGGGGTATATTGTAGTTTCCAAGCACACCGGAATCTTTTTGTTTAATTTTCTCACGCGAGAAAATGAAATGCGCACCATAGCATTTGTTTTGTTGGGCTCCGATAACGACAAGCTCGACACTCAACGGCTGTACGCTTGGCTTCAGCAAAACTATCAGCTTTCTCCCAGCTATTCTCTATGACGCGAGCAGCTCACCTTACTGCCGCAAGAGCCGCCGATCTGGATACTCCAAAAGGCAGATTTTTGTACAGAATTTTTGAAATGATTCCGGGGGCGCTCGCATGGGGGACGCTGATCTTTGCGTTTTTGGTTTCGTGGCTGTTTCCCGTGTTTGCCGCTTTCTTTATTTTAAGCTTCATTTTGTATTGGTTTTTTCGGGTGCTGTACTTTGCGTTTCATCTCCGTTCAGGATACAGAAAAACAATAGAGCATGAAAAAGTAGATTGGTTTTCAAAAGTCAAAGGACTTTCTGGTTGGGAAGAAATGTATCATTTGGTAGTCGTGCCAACGTATGAGGAGCCCGTCGAGATCTTACGGGAAACATTTAGAGCTCTTCGCGATTCAGACTATCCTTCAGGAAAGATGATTGTGGTGCTTGGGATTGAAGAGAAGGCGGGAGAAGCCGCGAAAGAGAGAGCGCGCCTCATAGAGCAAGAGTTTGGAAAAGATTTTTTTCGGTTTTTCCTGACCGTGCATCCCGTAGGATTGCCGGGCGAAATAGCGGGCAAGGGGTCCAATGAAACTTGGGCAGTCAAGCTAGCGAAAGAGAACATTATCGATCCTCTCGCAATCCCGTTAGAAAAAATCATCGTTACCTCATTGGACGCGGATACCGTGGTATTCCCGAAATACTTCAGCTGTCTTGCGTACCATTATCTTACATCTCCCGATCCTTTGAGGCATTCTTACCAGCCGGTTCCTTTGTTTATAAACAACATATGGTTTTCATCCGTGCTATCCCGTCTATTCGCTTTTTCCACCACATTTTGGTTTTTGATGAATCAGGAACGCCCCGAGAAATTGAGCACTTTTTCTTCGCACTCCATGCCTTTCAAAACGCTGGTTGAAGTGGGGTACCGGCAGGTAAACTACGCGGTAGATGATTCGCGTATTTTCTGGCAATGTTTTCTGCATTATGACGGCGATTATTCAGTGGAGGCTTTGTATTATCCCATATCCATGGATGCGAATGTCGCGCCGAGCTTTCTGGATACGGTAAAGAATATTTATCGTCAGCAGCTTCGATGGGCGTATGGAGCTGCCGACATTCCGTATTTTTTGTACGGTTTTCTCCAAAACAAAAAAATTCCCCTTTCAAAGAAAATTTCCTTGAGTATCGATCGCCTAGAGTCCTACTGGTCTTGGGCAACTGCTTCTCTTCTCATCTTTCTTTTGGGCTGGTTGCCGTTGGCGCTCGGAGGAGACGCGTTCACCCAGACACTCCTCTCATATAACTTGCCGCGGTTCACTTCGTGGATTTTAACCGTGATGATGGCTGGATTAGTTTGGTCTGCTTTCTTGAGTATGCTGTTTCTTCCGCCTCGTCCGATCAATTACGGGAAATGGCATACCGCGTGGCTTGTTCTCCAGTGGATTTTCTTGCCGCCCATTATGATTTTCTTTGCCGTTCCGGCTTTGCACGCCCAAACCCGTTTGCTGCTTGGTAAGTATATGGGTTTTTGGTCAACTCCCAAATTCCGCTCTCAATAGGGAATTGTTAATATTCCCGGGCGAGTAAGTTAGACTTTTTTCTAGTAATGTGTTATGGAATCGTTGAGGGAGGGTAACAAAAGACTGTAATACAGAGGGTTGTTCCAAAAAAGAAATCTGGGAGGAAAAGATGCGTTTGATTTCTAACACTCTGGTCGAGCAGGGCGTGATGCCTTTCGTGAATACCCTGAGCGGGGGTAACGTTTCACCTCATCTCGATTGGACTCCTATACCAGGAGTCATGATTCCGGATGCGAAGAGTTTCGTAATGACGTGTGTGGATCCGGATGCTCCCTGGGGGAGGTCCGGCCTTCCGGGACCCGGCACGTTTCCCGCCGATCTCATCGTACACTGGATGGTGTACGACATTCCAGGGTCTGTGAGATCTCTGGCGGCAGATGCAAGCAGGAATGGACTGCCAGGGAGGAGCACTCGGCAGCTTAGGAATAGTTGTAGGCACTTAGTTGGCACTCCTTTCCACGGGCATCAAGTGGGGTACTTTGGAAGCGCTCCTCCGCAGGGCGACAGAGCTCACCGGTACATCTTCACGGTGTACGCCTTGGGCACGCCAGAGCTGGGTTTGTCTTCTGACGCCGACTATCCGGATCTTCTCCGGGCTATGCAAGGGTATGTCTTGGACGTTGCCCAGCTCACCGTGTACTTCGGCCAGCGGTGATTCTCTAGCGATGAGCCGTAGGGTTTCACAAAACCCTACGGCTCATATTTTTATCTGAAGAACCGAAGCTAGAAGAAAGCAGAGCTATGATTAAGTTTGCTGTCCAGGCAATTATACAAGATTGTAAATAGTCTGGGCTTGACAAATTCAACTTATAGCATATAATACGGCCAGCTAATTTCACAGGAGGTGTCCGGTGAAAAAGACCATTTTCGGGGTTTTTGTGTTCCTGTTTCTGGTTGTTGCGGGGGCGGGTTGCGTCAGCAACCCGAAGCACCGGGAGTTCCTGGTCGAAGGGTGCACGTGGGACCGCGGCAATTGTGTCGCCGCGATTGCGCTCCTGGAAGGGGTGTTGACCGCCACCCCTGGGCCGACCGCAACGCCCACGGCAACACCGACCCCCACGCCGTCGGGCACGCCGACCGCAACCCCGGCGACGGGGCAAAACCTCGTGGTCAATGGCTCCTTCGAGGAGCCAGAGATTTCTAGCCGCTCGATCCGCGTCGGATCGGGCGACCTGCCTGGGTGGCAGGTTGCAGGGTCGGTCGATATTGTAAAGGGGTTGTGGCAGCCCGCAGAGGGCAGCCAATCTCTGGATCTGACCGGGACCAGCCGCGGTCAGATATTCCAGCAGATTCCCACGGAACCCGGGGAGGACTACCTTTTTGAGTTCCGGATGTCGACAAACCCGGTGGCCTCCTCTTCCCGAACCTTCCAAGTGTGGGGGGGAGGCAATTTGTTGGAAACTATATCGATCAGCCCGGCCGGGCGGACGACTTCTGCCATGAATTGGGAGAGTCGCCAATTCACGGTGCGGGCCGTGAGCTCTCAGACCCAAATCGGGTTTGCGAGTTTGGACGATGGTCTCCAGGGGGCTGCGCTGGATAGCGTGAGCTTCTGGCGCAAGGGGACTGTTACCACGACGGTGGACGGGGCCGAGATTCGCCAAGAGGTGAATCTGCTGCGGGTGCGAATCCCGTTGCGGAGCACCTCGACCGCGAATAATGCCCCGAAGGGGCACGCGGATTTCTTGGCCGAGCGGCGCGCGGGAGAGCCGCAACGCCGCAAGCTCACCATCGAAGTGGAAAACCTCGTGTTGAGCGCAAACACGAGGATCGAGATCTCCGTCAATGGAGCAGGAGTCGTAGACTCCTTCTCCTTCGGCGGAGGCCCCAGGTTCGAGCTGGAGCTCGACACCAATAACGGGCGCACGGTGCCTGTTATTGATGGGGGCGAGCAAATGTGCGTGGCGGTGCAGGGGAATCCCTGTTTGGTTGCGGGGACATTCCCAGCGTCCCCGCAATTCCCGCCCCTTCCCTGACACAAAAGCCAGAGAGGCGCGAGCTTCAACGCTCGCGGCTTCTCTGGCTTCTTTCTTTTCCGTAGTTATTCCAGTTATTCTAAATGGAGTTTTTCTCGAAAATCGGCTACCTTCTCGCGTAAGGGGGGGTAGTTTTTTAGTGTAATGTCTTTTTCGAGAATCGCTTTCGCGGCTTCTCTGGCTTGTTCCACGAGCTCAAGATTGGTGAGCTGTTGCATGGCAAAATCAGGAATGCCCCATTGTTTGGTGCCGGCAAAATCTCCAGGGCCGCGAATGTGCAAATCTCGTTCTGCCAGCTCAAAACCGCTTGCTGATTCCTCGAGTGCTTTGAGGCGTTTGCGCGCGAAAAAAGAATTCGATTCTGAAAACAAAAAGCAATATGATTGATGTTCTGCTCTCCCCACTCTTCCGCGGAATTGATGGAGTTGCGCCAAGCCGAATCGGTCTGCCCCTTCTATCATCATGACGGTGGCATTCGGTATGTCTACCCCAACCTCAACGACAGACGTTGAAACCAGCACATCAATTTTCCCAAACTTGAACTTGCGCATTACCCCTTCTTTTTCTTTTGTAGCCATTTTGCCGTGAAGCATTTCTATCCTAAGGTCGGGGAATATTTCTTTTGAGAGTTTTTCGTATTCTTCTTTTACAGTTTTTACTTCCACGTCCTTGGGCGATTTTTCGGTGCGTTCGATTCTCGGGCAGATAACAAAGGCTTGCCGCCCCTGGGCTATCTGCTCCGCGATTGCTTCATAGGCCTTCTCGCGCCCCGCAGGCGGAACGACTCGGGTAATTATTTGTTTTCTTCCGTTGGGAAGCTGAGTAATCAAAGTAAGGTCGAGATCTCCGTACAAAGTCATGGCCAGCGTGCGCGGGATTGGGGTTGCGGTCATAGAAAGCAAGTGCGGAATAAGAGTTGTTCTATGGAGTAAGCGCGCGCGCTGTTTTACGCCAAAGCGATGTTGTTCGTCCACCACAACCAAGGCCAAGTTCCCAAACCTTACTTTTTCTTGAATTAAAGAGTGCGTGCCGATAAGCACCTGCACTTCATTGTTCTTTACTCTCTCAAGCAGTTTGGCGCGGGAAATTTCAATGTAGTCATTGGGAAGTTTTGGAGAAATAAAACGGTCTGTTTTCCCTGTAAGCAAACCGATAGTTATTTTAAAAGGCGTGAGCGCTTGGGCTACGGTTTTATGATGCTGCTGCGCCAAAATTTCAGTGGGTGCCAAGAGTGCCGCTTGATATCCTGCCTTTACCGCAGAGAGCATTGCCATCGCGGCCACTACGGTTTTGCCAGACCCTACGTCACCTTGCAAGAGGCGGTTCATGGGTCTGGGTTTTTCCATATCTTTTAAAATGTACCAAGCTGCCTTTTTTTGGTCGTCGGTAAGCTGAAATGGAAGTTTTCCGGTAAATCGTTTCATAACAGTTCCATCAAATGGAATGGCAGGAGCTTTTACTTGGGCAATTTTTTTCCTTTCTGCGAGAATAAAAAGCAGGATGTAAAACAGTTCTTCAAATGAGAAACGCCTGCTTGCTTGCTGCGCCTGCTCCATGGAATCTGGAAAGTGAATCTGCCAAAGTGCTTTTTGGATAGGAATAAAATTTCGCTCTCGAAGCATTTCTTGTGGCAGGGTTTCCGGCATCTCTTTCACCTGCGCCAGCACCATTTTGATAATGGAGCGCAGCCAGCGCGACGAAACGCCAATTGTTTCCGGGTATACGGGGATAATTCTTCCCACATGAGTAAGATTTTTTCCGTCTCCTGCTTTTTCGTGAACCGGATTTGAGATGTATATGCCTTCTTTGTCGCGCACCACCTTTCCCGCAAGATAGACTTCATCCTTGGGCTTGAGTGAATCCACGAGATACGGCTGGTTGAACCACAAAATTTTTATGGCGCCCGTTTTGTCTTCTACTAAAGCAGTAATGAGAGACACTCGCTTGCGAAACGTGCGAGTTTCTTTTATATCGAGCAGTGTCCCCGAAACGCAATATACTTCGCCCTCTTTAAGGTCTCTGATGGGCGTAATTGTAGAAAAGTCTACGTATGTTCGCGGGAAATGAAAAAGAAGATCACGTACAGTAGTGATCCCCATTTTCTTTAATTTTGCTTCGTATGCAGTCCCAATCCTCGGAACCTGCCCTATGGGAGTGGAGAAAGTCACTTTTTCTTAAAGCCGATATTTGTTTTCATACCAAGGATGGTGCCGACCGCGATCCCCGACGCATATACCAATATTGCTATCACGCTTCGTTCTCGGTCAAGTTGAGTAATAATAGTGTAAAGTACAAACATTGACACGATTGTTGTAATAAAGGAAAGAATACTTGCGGGCATTATTCGTTCTTTTGCGATAAATCGCCAGTTCAACGTAAGAAGAAAATCCTGCAGAACTCCCGCGAGGAAATATACGAAAAGATAAGGGTCCATGATGTGTTCGGCTTATTTCGATGTTTGCGCTGAATTTGATTAGAGTGTGCTCCCGACAGGAATCGAACCTGTATCAAGGGATCCGCAATCCCTCATTCTATCCGTTAAACTACGGGAGCCTACGGTTTCAGGATAGCTTTTTTCAGTTGATTTTTCAAGCGTTTTTGGCTATAGTAGCTTTACTGGAGAGGTGGCTGAGTGGTCGAAAGCGGCACACTGCTAACGTGTTATCCCTTTACCGGGATCGTGGGTTCGAATCCCACCCTCTCCGCAAAAATTCGGAATTCAAATTTCCGCCAAAGTATGAAAATTCTTTTTCTTGGAACAAATGGGTGGTACCCAAGTCCTACGGGAGATACCCCATGTATTCTTGTTGACGCAAAAGATCAGTATGTAGTTTTGGATGCCGGCAATGGACTGTATAAGCTGGATAGCTTTATTGTTGAGGAGAAGCCCATTGCGTTTTTTATTTCTCATTTTCATATAGATCACGTATCGGGGCTTCATACCTTGGCAAAATTCGATTTCAAGCAAGGAATAGATGTGTACGTTGGTAAAGGCAGAGCAAAAGATTTTGAAACTTTGGTAAATCCTCCTTTTATGGTTGGCTATAAACCCAAACCGGAAAACATTGCGACCTTGAAAACAGAGATACGCCTCCATGAATTTTCTGAACAGGGGGAAAACATCCCATTCCCGGCTGCTGCCATAGAACAGCACCATGCGTATGTTGACCATGGGTATCGGTTTGAGCTGGAAGGAAAGGTTGTTGCATATACTGGTGATTGCGGCCCCACTGGCGCAATCAAAAAACTTACCCAAAATGTTGACTTACTTATTTGCGAATGCAGTAATAAAAAGACAGAGATGCCAGATGCTTGGGGGCACTTCGACCCCATACAAGCGGCAACATTGGCAAAGGAGTCAAACGTGAAACAGCTTATCCTCACCCATTTCGGAGCTCATACTTACCCCTCTTTGGAGGATAGAAAATGGGCACAAGAACAGGCAAAAAAGATTTTCCCAGAAACAATCGCGGCTACAGATGGAATGGAATTTCAGTTATAATGCTTTTATGAAACTCGGCATTATTTTACAATCCAACAAACCGGAGCACGCGTGGAATACCTTTCGCTTCGGCATTACCGCGCTCAAAGCCAATCATCAAGTAGAAATTTTTTTGATGAGCGAAGGTTCTGAATTGGACACTATCCCCGACAGTAAAGATTTTGATGTTTCGGCAAAAGTAGCGGAGTTCAAAAAACTTGAGGGTGAAATTTACGCTTGCGGCACTTGCCTGGAATTGCGCGGCAAGGAAGAAAGCAAGATCTGCCCCGTTTCCACAATGTCTGATTTGTTAAAAATGGTTGAGAGCTCAGATAAAGTTTTGGTTTTTGGCTAACTTAGAAATATGAAAAAACTTATTTTCACAATTTTTGCAGTAATTATCGTTGGTTCATTTGCCGCCAATGTAAACGCTCAAATGATGGGTGGCCTGCCTGCCCGCTCCGCCGGATCGAGGCGAGCCGGCGAGGCAGGATTTTCCAATTCCTCGGCAGATTGGAACGCAGTTGTTGAGCACACCAACCGCGAAGAACAGGAAGGCAGAGAGCTTTGGGGTAAGCTCCAAGCAAAAGAAGTTGCTTGTGCGGATTTGGATGATGAGCAGTATGAAGTGCTTGGTGAATACTTTATGGGGATTATGGCCGGAGATTCGCACGCCGCCATGAACGCCATGATGATTCAAATGCACGGCGAAGACGGCGAGGAGCAAATTCACATTGTCATGGGTAAACGTTTGATCGGTTGCGACACTTCGGCGGCATTCCCCGCAGGAAGCGGCGGTTGGATGCCCATGATGAATATGATGACGGGAGGAACAAACAATATGATGAATTTCGGCTATTCGTCTTTCGGTTGGTTCGGTTGGATTTTTATGATTCTTTGGTGGGTACTGATAATCGTTGGCGTTGTCGCCCTTATCAAATGGCTTGCAAGCCAATCTCGTGAGACTCATAATCGAGAAAAGTCCGCGCCTGAAATTTTAAAGGAACGATACGCCAAGGGCGAAATCGACAAAAAGGAGTTTGAAGACAAGAAAAAGGATTTGATATCGTGAAAAATTCGCATAAAATACTCATAGCGGTTTTCGGCACGATCCTGGTGCTCTCGGTTGCGCTGGGTGTCGTTGGGTTTATTCTTGGGCTGCAAGAATCTCGCGATAGAGAAGATACGAACGGCATTCCTGCAGAAATCGTGGATGCGTTTCAAAACAAGTTGGTATCCCGCGGAGTGGAAAAACAGGGTCAGCCGATTGAGGGGTTTGACGCGTTTTTACTTATGCAGGCATTCACAGGACTTCACGAGGAAGATTTCGATGGAGTCCTGGCATTTGAAGGTGTCTACAGGTATGAGGGTGGACAGCTCGTATATGAGAGATTAGTAACCCAGCCGATTACATCGGCTGAAAGAACCGTATCAAACAAAGGATACGGAATTCTGTTGGAAAATCTTTCCGAACGGCTTGGCCTAAGCATCCAGGACGAACAAGCGGCTGTGGGACTTGTCGATACCTTAGAGGAAACAGTCGAACTTCCACCGAGCGGTAGACCAACTCCGACGCCAACACCTACTTCAATACCAACTTCTCATCCCGCTCCTGAAGGCGAAGAAATTATTCTCCAAGAAGGGCAACGTGAAAGCTCATTTTTATTGCAGAACATTTATTCAGATTATGTAGAAGGGTTAAACTTTGGGGAATATCCTTTGCCAACTGACGGGGGTTATCCCGTGACATTGCGTGTGGGAGAGATTGTAAGCAATGGTTGCACTGTGCAGCTTACCCTTATTCGCATTGAGGGCGATAAGGCTGTGTTTACAAAGAAAACAGATTTCAACCGCCCCTGCCCGATATGTTTAGCGGAAAACACATTGATAGATACTCCTTCTGGCGGGGTTGCTGTGCAGAAGCTGCAGACAGGAGATTTAGTGTGGACAGTAAACGTGGCTGGGGAACGTATTGCGGCCATTGTTCTAAAAACCGCAAAAACACCGGTGCCTGCTACTCATCAAATGGTTCATATTGTGCTTGCAGACGGCCGGGAGTTCTTTGCTTCGCCAAAGCATCCAACCGCGGATGGCCGCACTATGGATGAACTTGTTCTCGGCGATGTCCTCGATGGAAGCAGTATAACAAGCGTCGCGCTCATTCCTTACGCAGGGGGGTATACCTACGATATTTTGCCTTCCGGCGAAACAGGATTCTATTGGGCAAATGGTATTTTGTTTGGCACGACGCTCCGTTAAAACTAACTGAAAAATTATATGTCGCCGAGGAGACTTAAGGCGGATCTCCGGAAGTTTGCCAATCCCAAAAAGAAGAAAGCGCTGCAGAGGTTCTTTAAAACCGGGCTTGGGCAGTATGGCGAAGGGGATGTATTCTTGGGCGTCATGGTGCCAGAATCGAGGTCGTTGGCTGTGGTGTATAAAGACTTGCCATTTTCTGACATTGAAAAACTATTGGCGTCGCCCGTGCACGAAGAAAGACTCGTCGGCCTTCTAATTTTGGTTCACAACTTTGAAAAGGGCGATGCCAAAGTTCGCAAAACCATATATCGGTATTACCTCGCGCACGCCAAACATGTTAATAATTGGGATTTGGTGGATTTAACGGCGGATAAAATTGTGGGCCGGTATCTTTTGGATAACCCCAAAGAGATAGCTATTCTCCAAAAGCTGGCGCGCTCAAAAAATCTTTGGGAGCGGCGTATTGCGATAATTGCCACCCTTCAATTCATAAAACATAATCAGTTCAAACCTACGCTCCAGATTGCGCAGTTGCTCATGCATGACGAGCATGACTTGATTCATAAAGCTGTTGGCTGGATGCTTCGCGAAGTTGGCAAGCGAGATAAAAAAGTGGAGATGGATTTTCTGAAAATCCACAGACACATCATGCCGCGCTTGACGCTTCGATACGCAATAGAGCGCTTTTCGCCAGCAGAAAAAGCAAAAGCAGGTATTTAGGTATCCTCGCTTTGTGGCAATAGATATGGTACATTAGGAATACAAGGTCGGCTGTAATAAATATTAAAAAGCCTTACTTGTATGCAAAACGTTCAAGGAGCCAAAGAACATCTCCAGACTCACCAAAGTTATCCAGCCACAAAGGCTGAACTTGTCGCAACTTGCGGTAATCTTTCTGATTTCTCAGAAGAAGACAAGCAAGAGTTCGAGAGCGGTCTTCCCGAAGGAACCTATAACTCCGCAGATGAAGTCGCGAAAGCGCTTGGCTGGTAAGCAGTGCGAAACTAGTGGTCAGTATGTAAAATCCACCCCTTCGACTTCGCTCAGGGTGGATTTTGTTTTTGAAAAAGTTGCCAGCAAGCTTATTTTGTGTTACTTTTAAATCACTTTGGAGGGTTGGCAGAACGGCTAATGCACCAGTCTTGAAAACTGGCGGGCGAAAGCCCTTGGGGGTTCGAATCCCTCACCCTCCGCTTCTTTACCCGCGGGCGATGGTGACGCCCAAGACGCGGGCGGCGCCGGCTTTTTTAAGCACAAAAGCGCATTCTTCCATGGTGGCTCCGGTAGTGTACACATCATCTACCAAAAGAATATTTTTTGCAGCTACCGCTTGCGGATTTATTACACGAAAGACGCCTTTTACATTGGCGAGGCGTTTTTCTTTGCCTAAATTTACTTGAGGATCGGTGTATTTTGTCCTGCAGAGTGTATCTGAAATCACTGGAAGCGAAAGCGCGTGGCCTAACTGCCTTGCCAACTCTTCCGCGTGGTTATATCCGCGCCACTTTAAGCGTTTTTTGTGCAGAGGTATGGGACAAATCGTATCTGGTGGATAAATTGGTTTGTTGAGTAAGTTGAAATGCGCTATGATAGAAAAAGCCAAGGGTCGGGCGAGATCCCGGAGGAAGGGTGGATATTTGAAGGAATGAATGAGCTGCTGCACGAATGGATCTTGGAACGATGTTGCGCAAAACAAAGCAGAAAGAGATGAGCGCGTACCAAGGATAGATGGAGTGCGGGCAATTGATAGAAGAGAAAGACAATCTTCACAGCAGTAGTTTCCTTCCCTTTTGCATCCAAGGCAGTGTTTCGGAAATAAAATATCAAGAGCATGCATCGTTTTTATTATAATGCGCGAAGTTGATATAATACAATGAGTTGGTTTTCCTTAGATGTAGTTCCAAAAACTTTTTTGGGCATTGACGTGGGAAGCTCGGCTTTACGCGTGGTGGAAATTGGCGGTTGGGGCGACCGCAGAACGCTGAAAAATTACGGAGAGATCCGCATGCGCACGATGTACAAAGAACCCTTTCGCTCATTTGAAAAGAATGCTCTGTTGCTTTCCACAAACGATATTGCCAAGGCACTGCGCGGGATTTTCGAAGAAGCGCATATTGCGGAAAAAAGGGCGATTTTTTCAATTTCCGACTACTCGACTTTTTTTACCACCTTCGAACTTCCCTTTATAAAGGAAAACGAGCTGGACGCTGCGGTGCGGTTTGAAGCAAGGCGCCACGTGCCCCTCCCTTTGTCTGAAGTGGTACTCGACTGGCAACTGCTCGAAAGAACGAAAGACAAACGTTCTCGTATATTGCTTGTCGCAGTTCCCAAGGAAGTGGTGAACTACTACGAAGAGATCGCCAGATTTGCGGATTTGAAGCTGATTGCTTTGGAGGCTGAAATATTCGGGAACATCCGTTCGTACCTAAAAGAGGAGAAAGAACCAGTAGTGCTGGTAGATATTGGATCTCACACGACTACGGTAAGCGTGGTTGCAAAGAATATGGTGCGTCTTTCCCAGACCATTAATGTTGGAGGGAATAACCTTACGGAACGCATCGCGCAAAGCTTGTCGGTTGACTACAGAAAAGCGGAAGAGGAAAAACTCCAAAAAGGGATACATTTAGTACAAGGAAATGTTCGAATTTTAGTGCCGATAGTGGATGTGATTGTCACGGAAATTCGAAAGGCACTCGAAGGGTTTGAGCGCCAGCACGTTGGAATTGTGCAAAAAATTGTGCTATCCGGAGATTCGGCGAAACTCCTGGGTCTTGTAGAATATCTTGAAAAGCAGTTCGGAAAGCGGACCGAGATTACCAATCCGTTTCATAACATTCTGTACCCCCCGCTGCTTGAAGAAATAATTAAAGATATGAGGCCTGCCTACGCCATAGCAGTAGGAATGGCGCTCCGAGGTTTCGAATAAACCTATGATGGTGGAACTTATTCCCAAACGAGAACAGAAACCAATTTTTGGGCAGATGTTTTTCCTGATTGTTTCCGCTGCCGTTCTGGCGGCTGTGGTGGCCTCTTTCTTTATTCTCCAGCAGCTTATTGAAAGCAAGCACGCGGAACGGGAGCAGTTGGAGCTGACATTCGTGGAAGACACGAGACCCTTGGAGGAAGAGTTGTCCTCCAGGCTTCTGGGTTACAAAAAGCAGGTCGATGCGCTTTCCTCGGTGCTTCGAGAGCGGAAAACCCTGCTTCCCTTTTTCGCGCTTTTAGAGCGAACAACTCACCCCGATGTTTTTTTCCGTTCATTCGACGGGAACGCCGCGACCGGCGTTTTCAGGCTTAATGGCGAGGCAGAGAGTTTCTTTGTGTTAGAACAGCAGCGCCTTGCCTGGGAAAATCGGACGGAGTTTGCCTACAAGCTTAGCGGCCTTCAACTGGGTCAGGGAGGAGCGGCAAGCTTTAGCGTAGAGTTCGTTGTAACCCCCGGATTTTTAGATTCCCCATGAAAAAACTATTTCGCATTATTCTCTCGGCGGTTCTCTTGGCTGTTTCTTTGCTTGTGCTTATTGTATTCGTGTGGCCGCGGTATCAGGAGTATCGCGACATGCGAGAGGAAGTGGAAGAAAGAAAAGAGCGTTTGGAAAGCGGGCAGAGGGCGCTGGCGCATCTGCGCCAAGTAGAGCAAACAGTGCTTTCCAGACAGGGAGCGTTTAACAAGGTCGTGCGGGCAGTGCCCCAAGACGCGGGGCTCCCGGTGCTGTACGACCATCTTCAGCAGCTCGGAGCGAATTCTGGGCTGATTGTGACTTCCCTTAGTGGAACTTCGGCGGGCGAAGCGGCTGCTGGGGTTGTTGCGTTAAATTTCCAGGTTGGATTTTCGGGTTCGTACGGCGGCTTGAAGAATTTTCTGGACGCAGCAAAAAGGTCCGCTCGAGTATTGAATGTAAACAGAGTCGCGATTTCTTCTGTCTCCCCAGATTCCGGTGAACTGGGGATTACCGTTGAACTTTCCGCGTACGCGGCACCGTAAACGTATGGCAATCACATTTATTCCGCAAAAACGCAAACAGCAGTACTTTCTTTTGGCTTTCGGAACGCTTCTGCTTCTCGGGATGGGAGTTGTTTGGTACCAGTTTATCCGCGAGGCGCCTCTCACGCGCTTTTCAACGCAGCCACCTCCCCCCCAAAGCGTGCAGATAGACTTTCGGATATTCGAAAATCCCGCGTTTTTGGAGCTGGGAGATCCCAGGCCGCCGATTCCCATATTGCTCCCCGGCGAAGTGGGAAAACCAAATCCGTTTACGCTGCCCCAATAACCCCCCCTATGGACATTTTACAGTTTCTCCAACAAAAAAATTTGCTGAAAAAAGAAGACGTGGAGCAGATCGAAAAAGAAGCACAATCTTCCGGGAAAAAGCCCGAAGAGGTGTTGTTGGAGCGGAGAAAGATCGAAGAGGAGCTTTTGTTTCAAACGAAAGCGGAAATGCTGAAGATGCCGCTCCGGGCCGTGGAGCCCAAGGAGGTCTCCCTGAAAACACTGGAGCTTATTCCGGAAGACTCTGCCAAGTACTATAAGATGGCGCCTTTGGTATTGCGAGAGGGGGTGTTGGAGGTTGGTATGGTGTACCCGGAAGATCCGAGGGCGCAGGAAGCGCTCCAATTTTTGGCGCGGCAGGGAAATTTTTCATACGCTACATCTCTTATTACGCTTTCTGCGTTTGAGAGTCTGCTGAGAGAATCTCGGAGTTTAAGGCGTGAAACCACACGCGCGCTGAAAGAATTGGAAGAAGAGATGGGGAAGGAGCCGGAGAAACAGCGGGAAGAATTCGCGGAAGGCCAGCTTAAAGAAGAGGCGCCCATTACTAAAATGGTTGCTGTCATTTTGCGCAATGCGGTGGAGGGAAACGCTTCCGATATTCATATTGAGCCGGGAAAGGATGGGTTGCGCGTGCGTTTCAGGTTTTTGGGGGACTTGCATCCTTCTCTTCAGCTTCCTTTGAACGTAAGTGCTTCGATTGTGTCACGCCTGAAGGTTTTGGCCAATTTGAAGCTTGACGAGACGAGAAAGCCGCAAGATGGGAGATTCACTGCCGTTATCGGGGGGCGCGCCATTGATTTCCGCGTAGCTACACTTCCTACTCCGCAGGGCGAAAAAATTGCGTTGCGCGTTCTTGATCCGGCTCAAGCCTTTAAGAGCTTCGAAGATCTCGGCATTGAAGCTGTGAACTTGAAACGGATCAAAAAGGCAAGCGATCGTCCTTTTGGTCTTATTTTGGTAACGGGCCCAACTGGATCCGGAAAGACAACGACTCTGTATGCGATATTGCGCCAACTCAATAAGGAAACGGTGAATATATTGAGTCTAGAGGATCCCGTGGAGTATTTTATTGACGGAATAAATCAGTCTCAGGTACGTCCTGAAATTGGATACGACTTTGCCTCGGGACTCCGTCAGCTCTTGCGGCAAGACCCCGATATTATTATGGTGGGAGAGGTGCGTGACTCTGAAACCGCGACGCTTGTGATCCACGCGGCGCTCACGGGACACATCGTGCTTTCCACTCTGCACACGAATTCTGCGGCCGGAGTTATCCCCCGTTTGCTCGACATGGGCGTAGACCGATATTTAATACCCACGACTTTGGCACTTGCAATTGGCCAGCGCCTTGTGCGAAGATTGTGTAATGCCTGCAAGAAGAAGGTGAAGCCCGAGAAAGGGGTGGCTGAACTCCTTTGGAAAGAAATCCAAGGATTTCCCCTAGCCGCCAAAAAACAATTCCCGCCCACCTTGCCAGAGAGCGCCGAGGGATTAGTAATATTTGAACCCACGGGCTGCAAAAAATGCGGGGCAAGCGGCTACACCGGCCGGATTGCCGTTATGGAAACGCTTGAAATGTCCGATCAAATAGCAGAGCTTGTGAACACGCGAGCGTCGGAGGCGAAGATAGAGAAAGTGGCGCAAGAGGAGGGCATGATTACCATGAGACAGGATGGCATACTAAAGGTGTTGGATGGAGTTACTACGTTAGAAGAAATCCTTCGAGCAACAGCAGAATCATGAAAAAAATACTTCTTGTAGAAGACGATCCTTTGTTGATCGATATCTATACTACGAAATTGCAGCAGAGCGGATTTGACGTGAAGGCGGTGGAACATGGAGAGAAGGCGGTTGAGGAGATCCGAGAGGAGAAACCGGATATCGTGCTTTTGGACATTGTGCTTCCGCATATGGACGGATGGGACATTCTCCAGCAAATGCAGACGGCGGCGGATCTGAAGCATATCCCTGTTGTGATTTTGTCGAACTTGGGACAAAAAGAAGAAATTGAAAAAGGGCTGCGCCTGGGCGCCGCCCAATACCTTATCAAGGCCCACTACACCCCAAGCCAAATTGTCGAGGAAGTTGTAAAACTTATAGGATCCCTATGAAATTTCAAAATTCTTCAGCTCCGTTTTACAAAGAAATCCAAGAACTTTTAAATATAACTATTGAGGAAAAAGCGTCCGATTTACATCTTTCAGTCGGACAGCCTCCCGTACTGCGAGTCGCGGGGGAGCTGGTTTTTTTAGGCAAGAAAGCGCCTGTGACCGCACAGCTTACCGAGGGATGTGCCGCAGTTTTGCTTAGCGAGGAGCAACGGGTAAAACTCCAGGAAGATAAGGAGATTGATTTTTCGTATAATCTTGAAGGGCGCAGTGCCAGGTTCCGCGGGAACATCTTTTATACAATGGGGAGTTTGAGCGTCGCGCTCCGATTCATCCCCCAAGAAGTTCTTCCAATAGAAGCGCTTAATTTGCCTCTGGTTTTGCATCAATTCACAAGGGCAAGCCAAGGGTTTGTGATTGTCGCCGGCCCTTCGGGACATGGGAAATCAACGACCTTAGCCTCTATGATAGACGAAATTAATCACACAAGGGCAGAGCATATTATCACTATTGAAGATCCTATTGAATACGTGTTTCAGGATGATAAGTCGATGGTGGATCAGCGGGAGATAACGAAGGATACCAAAAGCTTCGCATCCGCTCTGCGCGCCACATTCCGGCAGGACCCCAACGTGATTATGGTAGGAGAAATGCGCGACGCAGAAACCATTGGAACAGCACTTACGGCTGCGGAAACCGGCCACTTGGTATTCGCTACCCTGCACACGAATTCCGCGGCCCAGACCGTGCACCGTATTGTGGATTCTTTTCCGGCGGAACAACAGAATCAGGTGCGCGCCCAGCTTTCTGGCTCTCTGATCGGAATTGTTTCCCAGCGTCTTATCCCTCGCATGCAGGGGGGGTTGATTCCAGTATGCGAGGTGTTAATGATAAACGCCGCCGCGGCGAATCTCATTCGGGAGAATAAGGTGCACGAACTCCCGCTCGTGATTGAAACTTCTGTCGAAGAAGGGATGATGGCTTTGAACCGTAGTCTCGCCAGTCTCGTGAAGGTTCGGGAGATTACCATAGAAAACGCGCTCAAATATTCACTCAATCCCACCGAGCTTCGAGCGCTCGTGCGCGGGTAAATTAGTATGAAATTTGAGTATCGAGCAGCTGACGAGCAAGGAAGACATCAGGAGGGATTTATTCAGGCGTCTTCGGATCAGGCTGCTTTGCAGGTTCTTGACCGGCACGGCTTGTATATCACGCGGCTGAAAGAGTCGAAGGAAGAACCGTTGTATGCCCGGCGCATTACGCTGTTTGATCGTGTTTCCGAGAGCGATGTCATGCTGTTTTCCAGACAATTGGCGATTATGTTCAAGTCGCGCGTTTCTCTCGTAGACTCGCTCACTACCATCGGAAGCCAACTTAAGAGTAAAAGCTTTAAGAGTCGAATTTTTCAGGTTTCCCAAGCAGTGGAAGCGGGAACCGCGTTCTCTGACGCGTTAGCGAAACATCCCGACGTATTCTCCTCGTTTTACATCAATATGACGAAACGAGGCGAGGCATTAGGCAAGCTTTCCGACGTGCTGCAATATTTGGCAGATCATTTGGAGCGCGAGCACCAGTTAAAAAGCAAAATTAAAGGAGCTTTGACCTATCCTATCTTTGTTATTGTTGTTGCTTTTGTTGTGATTACGCTCTTGGCCATTTTAGTGCTTCCAAATCTTACGCGGATTTTGCAGGAAAGCGGCGCGGATCTCCCTTTGATTACCCGTGGTGTTATTGTGTTTTCTAACTTTTATCGCCAGTGGTGGTGGCTTATTGCGCTTTTTGTCGTTGCCGCAGTCGTGGGGATCTTTCGCTTGTCAAAAACTACCGAAGGGAGAAAGATAGTGCATCGAGTTATGCTGAAGATTCCAGTAATCGGAAATTTTCTTCGTATGATGTATGTTTCCCGGTTTGGGGAAAACCTTTCCACATTGATTACGGGTGGCGTGCCTATCGTGGAGGCTATGGGAATTACGGGAAGAATCGTGGGGAACGAAACGTATGAACGCATCATTCAGCAGGCAAAGGATTCGGTATCCCAGGGGAGCAAGGTGGCAGACGTATTTGAACGATATCCTAAAGAGTTCCCCCCAACCTTTACGCAGATGATAAAAGTAGGAGAGAAGTCGGGTGCTTTGGACGAAACACTTGCTGAAATCGTAACATTCTATCGCGGCGAAATGAACCGGAGCGTGGACGCCTTTATCGCGCTCATTGAGCCATTGCTTATTGTGCTGCTTGGTGTGCTGGTGGGAGGGGTAATGGCTTCTTTGATGCTTCCCTTATACCAAAGCATCACCGCGGCGATATAAGTTTTCCACAGGTATTCTTTTTGCTTCTATGATATGATGATACAATATACATAAGGACATTATGAAAGGTCGAATATTGTGAATTTTCGAAATTGTATGTTCAAAAGAAAACAAAAAGGATTTACGCTTATTGAGTTGCTGGTGGTGATAGCGATTATCGGTTTGCTGGCAGGAATTGTGTTGGTTTCGTTGGGAGGCGCGCAGGACAGCGCTCGCGACGCGAGGATTACGGCCGCCCTAACGCAATCGCGAAGCTTGGCAGAGCTTGTGGCGAGCAGCAACAACGGAAGCTATATGCTGGGTGGTGCTGGTGCCGCTAACACTGATTTCTGCGATGCGGTGAATACTTTGAACCAGGCGCATGCTATATACAGCATCGAGCTTGATGCAATTGAGGACGACGTACTCGCTCAAAACTCTGCCTCTGCTCTTGGGTGTCAAGCAGACGCTTCAAACTTTTGCGTGTACGCGACCTTGAATAATGGGCAGTTCTACTGCGTTGATAGCGAAGCGTCAGCCGGTCAGACTGTGACAGACCCGAACGCTGACGGACTCTGTCTTGATGATGCCACTCCGACTTTCGTTTGCCCATAATCTTGGCAAGTGAACTGTTGTCCAGCGAAAACGCCCCTCGACTACGCTCGGGGCGTTTTCTGTTTTCCCTCCGTTTAACTCTGTTCAATGTCGGACTTTAAACATTTCTTGGCATATGCATTATATGTTTGCTATAATAGTTTAAATAGGGAACGCAAACGCAATGTTCAATGTCGGACTTTAAACATTCTCAAGAAAATATCCCATATCATGTGTTTTCCCGGGCAGTAGATGGAAAACCGATCTTCAGAGAAAAGGAAGATGCTTGCCATTTTCTTTTTCAAATGTACACGGCGAACTATGGGAGTCCTCCGTCTAACTTGCGTCGGAGACATATTCAGCAGGCAGTGGGACAATTGTTTGCCGGAGAAGATATCCCAGAAACATTTTATACGAAAAGGCATGAGTCCCTCGTGCATTTTTTAAGTTTTGTCCAAACCGTAAACCATTACCATTTTCTTTTGCTACCGAATATTGAGAACGGGATTTCTCTCTACATGAAGAAACTAAATACTGCATTTGCAAAGTACTTTAATCTGAAATATTCGCGCAGAGGCACACTTTTTGAAAGTCGCTATAAGGCTATTCCAATTGAAACCGAGGCCCAGCTTGATGCCATTATTCGCTATATCAATGTGAAGAATCCCCTTGACGTGTATCAACCCGGTTGGCGCGAGAAAGGCCTGAAGAATGCAAAGGAGGGGTGGAGTTTCTTATTTGAATACTCCTTTTCAAGTTTTCCTGACATTTTTGGAGAGAGAAATTCGAAGTTTCTCGTGTCAGAACCAGTAAGAAGTCAATTTATAGACCGAGAATCTATTTATGGCAAAAAGCCGTACGAAGAATTTTTAAAACAGTCATTCTATAAAGAAGAAGATGCTTTTCAGGAAATTTTGTTGGATAAGCATGTTTAATGTCGGACTTTGAACATTTATGATAGGGTTTTTTGTGTTCGCGTTTGGGTTGGCGGTGGGAAGTTTTTTGAACGTGGTGATATATCGGCTGGAGAAGGATGAGAGCGCGTTCAAAGGAAGATCGTACTGCCCGCACTGCAAACATCAGCTCGCGTGGAAGGATTTGATTCCGGTTGCAAGCTTTCTGATGCTCGGCGGGAAATGCAGATATTGCGGTGGTCGGATATCATTGCAGTATCCATTAGTTGAATTGGGAACCGCAATGCTATTCCTCTTAAGTTTCAAGTTTCAAGTTTCAAGTTTCAATCAAGCTCTAAGTATCGAAACCCTAAACATCTTCTATCTCTGGATGATTGCGAGTTTGCTGGTTGTGCTGTTCGTGTACGACCTGAAGCATTATATTTTGCCGGACAAGATTCTTCTGCCCGCCATAGGCATTGTTTTGGCCTATCGCGTATTTGAGGTTTGGGGTTTAGTCCGCCAGTCGGCGGATTGGGATTTGGGATTTGTGGTTTCTGGTTTTGCCGCCGCCGCGTTTTTTCTTGCGATTTTCGCTTTATCCAAAGGCCGAGCGATGGGGCTGGGGGATGTGAAGTTGGCGGCGTTTATGGGCTTGTTTCTTGGCTGGCCAAACATTCTTGTGGCGCTCTTTGCGGCGTTTTTCTCGGGAGCGCTCGTCGGCATCGCGCTGATTATCCTGAAGAAAAAGGCAATGAGATCGGAAGTACCCTTCGGCCCGTTTCTTATCGCCGCAACGTTTGTCGCTCTATTCTGGGGAAACGCGCTTGTGAATTGGTATCTTGATTTGATGATGGTATAATTATTGTATATGAATGCAAAAAACATTTTCATTATCCTCGTCGTATTATTCGTCATAGGCGCGGTCGCGCTCGCGCTCACGGGATTCCAGCAACAAGCAACAACGCCGCCAGAAGAAAATTCAGATCAATCCAGTACAGGCCGTTTGCCCGGCGTGCCCGCTCCCACGGTGTATAATCTTTCGGGCACGCTGTTAACGACTCGGGGCGACTTGATTACTTTTGGCGTACAGGTGGAGCGCGCCGAAGACGACAGAAAGCTGATCGAAGAAAAAGTCGTGCGCGTGAGCTCGACAACGCAAATTGTGCGGTTTGAAACCGTAACCAACCCCGAAACCGGACGGCCGCGGGTGCAGGAAGTGCCGATCGCTTTGAGTTTCCTGCGGCCGGGCGACCGCATTCAGGTAATTTCCAACCGCGACATTTTGGCGCAAGCAGAGATTCAGGCGACAAAAATACGATTTTTGGGCAGGGACTAGCGCATGAGCTCCAATAAGTTTCAACTCATTTCAATCATAGCGCTGGGATTTGTTTTGTTTGGAGGATTTCTTCTATTTTCCGCGGATTTTGCGTTCGCCGCGACCCCAACACTTTCTTCAACCTGTGGAGGGGTGACAGGAGACGGAAGCTCCAATCCGACAGGAATGGTAAGCCCAGGCGGCCCGTTTATAAACCTTTCATGGAGCGCGGTCCCTAACACCGTCGAATACCAGATTTACCGAAAAGTGGGAAGCGGTCCGTGGGAACCACTCGGGAGTCGCCTGCCAGCAGGAACAACTTCCCACATCGATAAACTCGTGGAGAGTTTGACGAATTCATATCACTTGCTTTCAGCCGGACCACTTCAGTATTACGTACAGGCAATTTTAAGCGACGGAGGAACTGCGGGTACCGAGGATGATGCCCAGTCCATTGCTATACCTCGGTGTGTGCCTTTTCTGCGAGTGGAGACGGTGTGCAGCCCTGGCGCACGTGGGTTTCATTTGTACTTCACGGCAGCCAGAGATATCTCCATCCACCGCGTTTTTCGAGATACTGAATTAATAGGTAGTTTAACTCTTGCTGATGATCTTGGTCCGCCCAATTCGCCCCAGGAAGGACACTTTTATTTTGAAGATGGGAGCGGAGAAACCGCAACGCGTAATTATTGGATTGTGGCTGATCAAGCCGGAGTTACGTGGAAGTCCAACGAGGTGCTCAAAACCATTAACTGCAGCCTCACTGCTCCGGCGCCGGATCCCCCGGTGATCACAGAGGTAGATCCTTTTTGCGAAGACGTGGGCGGCACGCTTGAATCCCGCGTGCATCTGGAGTGGACTCCTTCTGACAACATTCTGGGCTACACGGTTTGGCGCCGCGTGCAAGGAGACACAGGGGTGGGGGAATCGCGCGGGGATTTTATTACCACATGGATGAATGATGACACTGAAGGAAGCGGGGGCACAAATTTTGAGTATGGCATTGAAGCGGTTGGAACAGGAGGGAGATCCCCCATTAACTTTACTGGGCCGGTGACTGCTCCGGCATGCACCACTCCTTTGCCGCCTCCGGATTTTATTACGCCAACGCCCGATGCCAACTGCGATGCCAGCGATCTTGGGGTTGATTTGGAGTGGGTGGCATCCGTTGGCGCCGAAAAATACAAAATTTTCCGCGGGCCAGATGCCGCTAGTTTGTCTATTATCCGTGAATTTATCCAAGGCGATAGCGAGTTTGCCTCAAGAACCTGGAGAGATACCGGCGTAGTTTCCGCGCAAACATACTTTTACAAAATCGAGGCGCATGGGCCAGTAGGTACTACTCCTTCAGCGTCTACAGTTGAGTCCGTAACAACGGTTGACTGCTCTGCTCCGGGCGCCTTTACGCTTACGCTTGACCAGGCGCCGTACTGCGAAGACGCGTATTTGCGATCCAAGCTTTCGTGGACCAACAGCGCAAGCTTTACTTCATACACTTTGCATCGCAACCAAGTCAGCCCCAGCCTAACAACGCCGATACCCAATGCGATTTCGCAATTTACCGACATTGGCCTCGGCCGCGCTTTGGATTTTGACGGAAGCACCAACTACGTGAACATTCCGCATAACTCTCTGCTCAACGCGAACGCTCCCTTTACTCTTGCGGTATGGGTGAAAGCGAACACATGGGCAGGATTAGCGCGCGGGATTTTCGGCAAAGGTACGTCAACGTCCGGGAGCGGCGGATATGATTTGCGAGTAGATAATGACGGGACACAGGTGAATTTGGTAAAATACTTTGTTGTTGATCAACGGGTCTCTTTTTCTTCTCCTTTGCAATCAGATCGATGGTACCATTTGGCTGCCGTGCAGTTGTCTGACCGTGTGAAATATTACCTTGACGGCGTTCCCATCGGAGATTTTGTACACACCGGCGCCTTTCAATCGAATACCGCAACCGCGTATATCGGGAAAGCGCGGACGGGGTTCAATTTTAGCGGTATTATAGACGATGCGCGGCTTTACAGCCGCGCGCTCTCCGCGATGGAGATAGCCGATTTATACAACAGTACAACGGTTTCAGGGAGCGGATTAGTCGGCTTGTGGCATTTGGACGAAGGAAGCGGAACTGATGCTTCTGACAGTTCCAACAACGGGAATCACGGCACGCTCGTGAATAGCCCCGCGTGGGTGGAAAGCGGAATGTTTTATCAGCGCGGGTACAACTGGCAGGCAGAGGCGATTGGTCCCGGAGGAAATATATTTTCCAATACGACGTCGCCGGATGCAGTAGCTCCGATGTGCAAGCCGCCAAAGCCGGGTATTTCGCTTTTGCCCGTGTGCGAATCGGGAGTGCCAGGGGTAGAAGTTGAAGTTTCGTATTCGATTAACGCAAACGCCGTTGGCGGATACGAAATATCCCGTGGCGGCTTGCTAATCAAGACTTTGAATCAATCATCTCTTCTCGTAGACAGAACATTTGTTGATACTGGCCTTGCACCGCTTACGCCTTACACGTATCGGGTAAAGGCGATTGGCTCTGTCGGGCAAGACGAATCAGAACCTAACATCATAACCGCGCTCGACTGTTCCCCGCCTACCATTCCGCAAAACGTTACGGCCGAGTTTGTCTGTGTGGGGACTGGCGATACCTCGCCGCCGCGCTCTCGCATCGGGTGGGACGATTCTGATAACGCAACGAGTTACGACCTTTATATAGATGAAAATGACGACGGAACGTATACGGTGCTTACGAATTTTCAATCAGATACTGATCCGGTTTCCGGGAGGTATAGCTACGATTATCCTATTTTGGTGAATACCAAATACGCCTTTTGGATAATAGCTGTTGGACCAGGAGGAGAAAGCGACCCTTCAGATATTGCAAGGATTGACCCCGCGACGCATGCAGACGGAAACTACTGCAAACCGCCCGCGCCAGCCATCACGACCTTGACAACAACGTGTACGGGCGGAAATCCGGTGAACACGCTTTCCTGGGCTGTGGAAGCCACACCAAACAATACCGCTTCGTATGAAATCTACCGAAACACGACGAATACTATTCCTGGCGCACCTATCGCGAGCGGAGTTACTGCTACCACGTGGCCAGATACCACCCTGGTTTCACCTGGCGACTCGAGCACAACATTTTACTATTGGGTAAAAGCGGTGGGAGCTGGCCCAACCGCGCTTGAGAGCGCCGCTTCTGCTTCCCAATCGGTTCAGACGCTTGCCTGCGGCATTATTCCTGGTGTTCCGCAAAATGTTTCTGTGACGGATTCGTTTTGTTCTCTCGGCACGCCAATGGTGGAGTTAAGCTGGGATTCCTCCCCGAACGCAATGTCCTATAACGTGTTCAGAAATGATGGGGCGGCATATAAGGGAGTACTATCTCCGTTTATAGACGATGGAGGGTTCTTTCAGGATGATTTCACTGGGGTAACGAGTGCTCCATGGAAAGACGAATGGACGATAGTTGAGGCGAGCGGAAATGTAAATGCATTCTTGCAAGATAACCGAGGGAGAATTAAGGGGAGTACCAATTTGGCACGCACTGTATTTGCCTCTTATTCTCGCGCGCAGTACAGAGATAGTGAGCAGTTTTTGGGATATGTAAATATTGAAGATATTAATACTCAGCGAGGATTTTTCGCCAGGCGATCTGACAGCAATCCAAATACGTATTACCGCCTGTATCATAGAGGGAATAGCAATATTGTTGCGATTTCAAGAGTTGTTGATAATACGGAAACGGTTTTGGCATGGGCAACATTCTCAAACACTTATATCGCGGGGATGAGAGCTCGAGTAGAGCAAACGCCAACTGGTACCGAGCTGAAGTTTAAAATATGGCGAGTAACAGATTCTGAACCAGCGAGCTGGACGCTCGAAACCCTTGATACCCGCTCTGCGCTTCAACAAGTGAGCGGCAGAGCTGGTATTTATTCTGCTACTGGTGGTTCTCGTGGATTGAGATGGCACGATTTCGATAACTATGAAATCACTATTCTTCCTCCGGCCGAACTTCTTGAACATGGAGAAACGTATACATACACCGTGAGCGCTGTTGGGGTGGATACGGAAAGCGGTCCTTCAGATCCTGTGGAAGCCACGACGCTCGATTGCCGGCCGTTAGAGCAGGTACCTACTACGGAGCTCCAATGCGATCTTAATACTGCTCTGCCTTATATCGCGTTGACCTGGCTTGCGGACGGCAACACACAATACTGGGATCTATGGCGCAAGAAAACTTCGGAGGACGATACGCACTGGACCTTAATCAACGCGGATCCTATTGTTGATCCCATGTATGATGACTTTGATGTGGAGTCGGGAGAAGAATATCATTACTTTCTTGAGGCGTGGAGCGCGCTCGGCGAGAGCTTTACGTTTGACGTGAGCGATCCTATAGTCGCAGATCCCGTCGTGTGCCCGGCGCCGGCAACACCGCAGATTGTGGGCAATGGCACATTTTCCTATTGCGCGGGATCAGTTCCGCGCAACCGCGTGGAGTGGACTGAAGACCCCATTTCTGGCAGGACCAAGGAATTCCGCGTGCATCGGAGCCCCGGGGGATTGATGGCAACAACTACCCCAATCACCACGATTTTTATAGACAACCTTACGCTTGCTGATTCTGGCAACACCTATAGCTATATTGTAGAAGCAATAGGAACGCCGGAAACAAACACGGCAGAATCAAATCCGGTAGCCATTTTCGTGAAAGAGCAGTGCGATGAACTGCCGCCCGAACCCTTTACGGTGTTTACCGATCCTCCTGCTCCCATATCGCGCGGGGACTTGAGGGCGGTGTTTCTTGAGTGGACCACCGCTGAAACCGAAGAATACTTCAAGGTATTTCGTACCGAGGGATACGAGAATGAAGGCGAGCTTACCAATGACGTGAATACCCAGCCGTTTAGCGCAATGTTCACGGAACTCGCAGAGCTTGTGCGCGGCGTTCACTACGACGACGAGTTGGATCCAGTTACGGGTCGTATCTTGTACACGGATTCAGAGGGAGTTCCCGTGAACGTGCTGGAGGATGGATTGTATTACTGGTATCGCGTGATTGCGTACCGCACCGTGGGGGTGGATCTGGAGGATACGCCTGCCGATGCTGATCCTGTTTTTCTTCCCATCGCGCGGCCGGGGCTCTTTACGCTTTCCTTCGCGATTACCGGAGACCCGGAGATCGTGGAATTTGACTGGACTGCCGCCGAGTTCACGGCTAAGGGAGGAGAGCCGGTATATGACGTGGAGCGGTCGAGAAGAACGGATTTTGTTCCCTTTACGGTTATCTGCGACAACGTATCACATTCGGTTCGGGTATGCAACGACTTGAGCCCCCAGCGCGGCCTGACCTACTACCGGGTGCGGGCGACGAACAACGGAGGAGACACGTTTTCCAATATTGTGCAGGCAGGACTGCACTTATTCCCTGAAGAACTCCGCGAAATTTCACCATTTTAATGTATGCGCGGCTTCACATTGATAGAACTTATTGTCGTAATCGCGGTTATTGGAGTTGTGAGCGGGGTGGTGCTTGCGGGAGTGAAGACAGGAGAACAATCGTTGCTGCTGGACCGGGCCGCGCACGCCGTCGCGCAAGACATACGGCAAACAGTGGATTATACGATGCGTGCGCGGCCCGATCCAGGGCTGTGCACGGGGGCAAATGAGAAGTTCATCGGTTACGGCATTCGGTTTCACTCTGTGAATACCCCTACTTCGTATATAATCTTCGCAAATTGCAAAAATACGAACAACAATAAAGAAATAGTGAAAGAGCTGGAGACAGTTAACTTAGACAAAGGGGTAAAGGTTAGCAATATTCAATTTACTCCGGGCCCGGTTGGGGATCCAACACCTTTTCGAGGAACGCGGATTAGTTTTAGGCCTCCGGATCCTACAACGCAGATTTCTTGGGATCAGAGCAACAACACTGTTAATGAGAGAGATAAGGTGGCTGTAACCCTTCAACTGGAGAACGATCCCTCAAGAACCCGGATTATAACTATTACCAACAAAGGAGTGATTGAAGTACAATGAGAGCAATGAAAGGTTTCACGCTCGTGGAAGTTTTGGTTGCCATTTCCATTCTCGCGATATCCGCGGGCCTTATCTTTACGCTGTTTCACGCTATGGTTACTCTTGTGCCAGAATCGTCTTCGCGCCTCGAAGCTTACTACTTGGCTCAGGAGGGTGTGGAAATCGCGCGCAATGTCCGCGACACAAATTTCGCGAAAATCGTTGCCGCGGAGCCGGGCATAAACTGGCTGGATGGGCTTGATGCATGCGAGGCGGGTTGCGAGGCAGATTACAAGAGCGAAGGACTTGTGCCAACCACGGATCGATTTTTGCTGTTTAGCGGCGGGTTTTATGAGTATGGCGGCTCGGGTGAGGAAACAAGATTTAAGCGTACCATCTCTGTTGATCCGGAGGGAGGAGATCCCCTCACGGCGACCAAGGCGGATGTGGAGGTGCAGGTTTCTTGGGAGGAACGAGGCAGAACGCATACGGTTCAAGTGTCCACGCAAATCCATAACTGGCTGGAGTTTTAATAGTATGAACAACCAACGCGCATTCACTCTTATCGAAATGCTTGTGGCACTTGCGGTATTTGGGATTATTATCGGGATAACGTCCGGATACCTTGTTTCGGCCATTTCTGTGCAGCGGGAAACGCTTGCGATACGCCCCATGGTAGACGAGACCTCCTTTGTCGCAGAGTATATGAGCCGCGCCCTGCGCCCGGCGCAGCGATCGCAAGACGCCAGTTGCCTTTCGGCCTCCGGCCTCTACTACGAGGTTTCTCCTACAGGCGACAGTGTTACCTTTATCGATGAAGACGAAAGATGCAGAGAGATGTACTTTGAAGCGGGTGCCGGAAAAATACGAGAAACAATCGACGGCGTGGACGGCGCGCTGACTTCTTCCTCTCTCGATATACAAAATATGGAGTTTGTGCTGCCGGCTTCCGCGGAACGTCATCCCCAGGTGACATTTTCCATGGAAGTGCGGCCGAGAGAAGAAACTGCCTCGAGAGTGCTTCGCATTCAAACAACGATATCACAACGGGAATTCTGATCTTGAAACATAAAACATGAAACTTGAAACATTAAAAGAGGAGAAAGGCATAACGATTTATCTGGTGCTCATTGTTCTCGTTGTTACGCTGGGAGCGAGCTTGGGGTTGAGCTCCATTTTCTTGCGGCAACTGCGTCTGGTCGGGGGAGTAGGCGTTTCGATGCCCGCGTACCATGCCGCCGAAGCCGGCGCTGAACGGCTTTTGCGCCTCGACACCTGCCTGATCATGGAAGACGAAACAGAGCGGCTTACTTGCATTGAGGAAGTGTCAGGCATCGATAACGCAGACATCCCCGCAGATTGCGAAGGAGCGGGAGAGCCAGGTGATGAGCGAGATTGCCGTACGGGCGTTGTCGAAGAAATGAACCTTCTCCCAGAGGCAGAACGCACGCTCGACAACGGCGCTCAATACGATTTTGCCATCGAAGATCCGGGCGGCGACTGCGAAGGAAACAACGATTGGGGCTACTGCGCTACTTCCACGGGCTCTTTTGAGGGCGTGGTGCGAAGGGTAGAGATTGTGCGCTGATGTGATAGAATAACGGCATGAATCGCCAGGAGGCAAAAAAACGCCTTGAAAAACTGCGAGAAGTCATCAATCGCCAGCGGTATTTATATCACGTGCTCGACCGGCCGGATATTTCAGACGAAGCGCATGATTCTCTCAAGCATGAATTGTGGAAACTGGAACAGCAGTTTCCTGATTTGGTTACGCCCGATTCCCCCACCCAACGCGTCGGCGGAGAACCGCTCGACAAGTTCAAAAAGGTGGAACATCGCGTCCCAATGCTTTCCATAGAAGATGTTTTTTCCGAAGAAGAATTGCAAGATTGGGAAGAGTATCTTAAGCGCCTGTCTGCCGACAAGGCAGGCCTGTTTGCTCAAGAGCAATTTGAGTATTTTGCGGAGCTTAAAATAGACGGATTTGCGGTGTCGCTTGTCTATAGAGACGGTGTGTTTGCGCGGGGAGCGACAAGAGGAAACGGGCAAGTTGGGGAAGATGTTACTCAAAACCTTAAAACAATAGAAAGTATCCCGCTCAAATTGGGACTGGGCGAGGACGGACTGGGCGAGGACGGTCCTAGCCCAGGCTGGGCTAGGACCGTCCTCGCAC
>Ga0209542_10002586_pt1 | contig 40214 bp, 34 predicted proteins | sample RifCSPhighO2_01_FD_184028 | JGI IMG/M metagenome (GOLD analysis project Ga0209542, IMG submission 184028) | Soil microbial communities from Rifle, Colorado - Rifle CSP2_plank highO2_0.1 (SPAdes) (version 2) | ecosystem: Environmental > Terrestrial > Deep subsurface > Rock core/Sediment ... | reverse complement strand
TCCGCCGACCACATCGGTTCCCCACCGCAGTATGGTCCGGGATACAACAAAAAATAGAAGACTTTGATGAAAATTCATTGGCCATAATCAATTATTATCCGCATGAGTCCATCCGCGCACCCATGGCCGTGTAATATAATCAAAAATATAATAGATTAATATGGGTATAATTCCCCCCGCGACTGAAAGGAGCGGATGGCATACTTCTCCATCATCTATTATTTTTTGATCAAAGTTTTCACCAACCATACTGATTTGCCAGCACAAACTATGCATAGTTGCTGGCATCATAAGTACTCAAAACCAAGGCGATAAATTCTTTGGCTACAGTTTCCTTGATTGGTGTAAGCATCCCGCATACTATATCTCCCTGCACAACTGCTCGCGGACAATATTTGGAGACCACCGCCGATTGCTCCGGGGTTGGCTTAGCGATTAAAATCTGCACCATATTATCGCCGCGAATAAATCTCGCCTTCATATCGAGATTGGCATCCATAATTTTAATTAACTTGGGCGTATTTGTATTCTCTATGTTTTGGTGAAGAAATACTCGACATTTCTTATATTTTGTGTTGTGATAACTTAGAAATCCGGCCGAATCATAATATTTAGATATATCGAGCGGGCCTTTTTTCTCTTGAAGCGACACTAATTTACCATCCGCATAATGTTCAGATATTTCACTCCCATCGGCTTTCTTTTTCTCTTGACGTAATATTAATTTACCATCCACATAATGTTCAGATATTTCATTGCCATTGTCCTTCTTTTTCGCTTGACGCAATACTAATTTACCATCCTCATAATGTTCGGAGATTTCATTGCCATCGGCATCTTGCGATTGTATTTCACCGTTCATTTTTGTTTCCATCGGGTTAGCCATTTGTGATCGAAGATCAATTAGTATATATAGTTTGAAATAAAAAATAATATACATAGGAATTGAATTATATTATATAGATTCCATCATGGCGTTTCCCACATTGTATAATAATGATTGTGTATACATTAGTTGCTCAACAGAGAATGACTTTTGTACCCCCGCGTCGGCCACAACCACCGATGGCGTTACATATGTAACTCTACTTAATATTCCGGTCGGCAATGGTACTGAGTCAATTAATATAACTGGCCGTATTATTGCGGCCGATGGCACAAACTCGTGGGCATTTGACACTTTTGTTAAGGCAAAGAATGATGCCGGCATTATTACTGTTCAACCCCCGATCATAACAAGAATCGGCGACAATATTATCCCCGATGTAAGATACATTGCGGGCGCGGCAATAGTCATCGCACAAGTAAGAGGCATCGCGGCCACTACAATCAATTGGACTTCCGTCCATTGTGGTTTGACGGTTTAATGAACCACAATTGTCTACATAATATTTTACATAATACTTTACATAATACTGACCATCACCGGATGATGATCAGTATTCACCATTGACTCATCAATAATAATAGATAGTACTTCTACCTCCGGCTGGGGCCTTAATTCTATACAATAATCTATACGTTTTCTATTAGCACTGCTATAACTAATCGGTGAAATCATTGAGTCAAATGTATCTCGCACTAAGGGAAAGGCCGGACGAATATTAGTGAAAGGATCTTCATCTGGCGAAAGATTCAGGTCCCCGCAAAATAATATTATAGAATGAGGGTCCGAAGCCGAAAGATCCCGCCGAATCCATTGCATAGCCTCGCGAATCTGCCGATGTTTGATTTCATCCGCCGATGTTCTATTTAGCCAGCTGAATGGGGGAATATTTCCTCCAGCCTGTAAATGAGTATTATATATATATAAAGTAATCGTCGACAAATTTGGCAATCGCCAGGTGCATTTAACACCCATGAGACCCTTCTTTGTCAAGTATTCAATATTGCGACGGGAGGAGTATTCGCGGATAGTGCAGCATGTTAGTGGATCCCGCGATATGATTCCGAGTCCACTATTCACACCAATGCCATATTTGCCACAGGAATTATCGAGAAACATATATGGATAATGTGATTTCAACATTTTGCGGACAATATTGCGGGCGGAATTACTAAATAACTCTTGAAAACAAATTATACGAATGCCGACAGATGTGGGATCGTTTATTGCCGCCAATATGTTGTTGCAAATTGCCGCCATTCTATCATCGGGATCCGGCATTTGGTTATAATAACCATGGCAATTGGGCTACATTAATGCTAAGAATCATGATATGGAATATATAATCTATTGATAGAAGATAATAATAATATTATTTTATTTTTCGCATGCATGCATATATGAGACAGATATGACACCGCAATGATTAGTTATAGTATGCAGGGAGGACTAAGTTGTGGGCGTGGGCAATTAGGACTTACTAATTTTATTACTTTGGCGATGCCCACCAGTATTTTATGGGTTGATGTAGGTGTTGATCGACCACATTATTATGTCTTTAGTGCTAACGGTGCCAATAATACAATCCGACTGCCGGCCATTGGTGATAATACTACGGAGGCAGAAGTTGGTCATAGTATTTTAATTAAGAATATTGGTGGAGTACCATTGATAGTAAATGATTCGGGTGGAAATCTTATACTTTCGATTAGTGTAGGGATAGTATTATTCTTGGCGCGGACAATACCAAACACATGGGAAGTACAAGTAATGAATGGTAGCCCGGCCGCCATCACTGCATTTACAATATCTACGTTACAAGTTACAGCCGCGTCATCAACATCAACGGCCTTTGCATACTTCGCATTCGACGCCTCATTATACTCGGGGTGGGCCACATATGTAGTCACCTTATGGGGCGAAAGTTTTACCAATCGCGGCATGACTTTAACTGTAACCGACGGCACAAGCACCGACACACTTATTATTCCCGTTGGCGCCCCAAATGGTATTAAATTATTAACTCTTGTCAATGTATCAAAGGTATTGAATAGACGTTGGACTTTTTCATTGAATAAAAGTGGACCCGGAGGCACATCACCATCAATATTTGGTATACAATTAAATTTCGTATAATTTGGGGAAAAAATTATATGCCTTTGCCAGTCAACATCATATCAACTAACACATCGGTAATATACCGAATAATATCTTGTGGTGGTACTATGAAGTATCCTTCTCGCATAATCAAATAAAGATATCGGCGATAAATGATTTCAGCCGCATCATAATGTTTGTAATATATTGCTTGGATAATTGCATCAAATCCAATGTCATTTTTATGCATAATATATTTTATATCATATGTTCTATCCATGATATATTGAACAATATCTATAGAATTACTGGCGGCCACAAGTAATAATATCGATGAATTGCATGAATTAATACCAAACATATTTGCGCCACCCTTTTCCACTAATAGACGAAAACAATTTATATCCCATAGTGCATGACCTAATGCATTTTTTCCTTTTTCATTCTCCTCCTTTAGGTTCATACCATAATCAACCAATAGTTTCAATTTATAGTATGCCATCGGATGACCCTTGCATCTATCAACAATTTGCCAAATGGAAATGTGTTCAGCGATTTTGGCACCAGCATCAAGCAATAACTTAATAATACTAATATTTGGATTCAACAAGGCCCGATATAATGGTGTGGTTCCGTCTTTATATACGATATTGACATCGGCGCCAAGACGTATTAATTGGCGCACAGTATACACTTGCCCCTCATTAATTGCATTATAAAGGGCACATGTATATTTCGGATCATTCTCTCTACTCAACTGTATAATTTTATTAATATCAAATTCTAAGACGGCAATCCTAATATCAACGGCCATATCATCATACGATGTTAATACCCCCGAACCATATGTTACGCTACTAAGGTGAAGCTCATGTGCCATCCGAGATTAACTGTAATAATATTAGGCATAATATATTTTCATTTTTTACTGTGAGATATATAACCACACCGATGACATTAGTATTAAATTCTATGAAAGTCGATGCCGAGGGTTCGGGCAGGGGCATTTCTGTACGTCGGGCAGTATATGCAGCTACAACCGTTGCTGGAAACTTAAATACTTCATTTGCTGCTGGACAGGTTATTGACGGGGTCACATTAATGTTAGGTAATAGGATATTAATCAAGGACCAGGTTGATCCCATTCAAAATGGTATATATATTGTAACCGCAGATACCCCTATACGCGCCCTTGACATGAATAGTAATACCGAACTTTTTACCGCCCAAGTACCTGTACGACGGGGAAACATAAATGGGCATGCTTGGTGGATGCATTTAAATAACGATGTCACCCCGCATATAGTTGGTGTAGATCCGATACTTTTCATATTAGTAAGCGGTACCGGTGGCCAAATATTACGAATGCATATGATAGATACAGCAACAGTTACCACATTGGCGGCCACATCATCAATAGCATCGGCCACGTATAATTCCACTGGAGGGAATCAGGGCGTTGGACAAATAACCGGTACATTATCGGTCAGCGATGTAATGACCATAGATGGCATAACTTATTCGGCGGCAAATAATGGTACACGGATCTTGATCAAAGATGAATTAGTGGAACAGGTGGACCAGATTTTGACAGTGACCGATTTATCCGGATCACTTAATAGTAAATATTTCTTCGCGCGTTCCCCAACCATAACTTATTATATTTGGTATAGTGTAAGTGGCGCCGGGGTGGATCCTGCTCCAGGTGGGGTTGGAGTAAAAGTTGATATCGCAACAAATAACAATGCCAATATAGTTAGAGATAATACTGAGACTGCCATGACCACGGCAATAAATGATTTATTTGTGACGCGAATGTCTGTGCCAACTAATGGATTACAAATAAATGCATTGGGGCCGGTTGTTAGACCGTCAGATGGAGCAGCGGCAACAAGATTCTCCTTTTCGTCTATCACGGCCGGGGTTAGCGGAGCATCCAATGGAATATATCGGTTACTAATATCCGGAACATCATTTACTCTTGATCGCACAATAGACTACGATTCAGGCTCGGATATTATTGATGGAACATATATAGTTGTGACACGGGGAAATATAAATCATGATACTACATGGCAATTAATAACTAATAGTATGTTGACTATCGGGACACCCAATGGATCATCATTACAATTTATTAAAACATCGGCGATGAGTATAGATCGGCCAAGTAATTTAGTCTTAGGTATAAATGCGGCGCCATCTCTCAAGTTTTCGGCACGCCAGAATGTCATCCTCGGAAATAATGCGGCGGCATTATTGACTGCGGGTCGACGTAATGTTATAATCGGAGAAGGGGCCATTACACAACCAACCAGAGGAAACGGCAACACTCTCGTAGGATATAACACCCAATTAACTGGGGATAATAGTACTCGTTCTGGGTGTGTTATTCTTGGACAAAATTCATTACTTGTTGAATCTGATCTCGACAATCAATTTGTCGTAGGGGCCCGTGGTAGCGGGAATACTATTGATAACTTTCGTATGGGGCCAGATTTGTTCTTCGTGCGTAAGGCCGACAATACTTATACAAATGCTGTATCCAATCCATTATTTCATATACCTATTCCAGATCAGGGTATATTTGCCGCTAAAGTTACAACGGCCGTTGCCAGAATTAATACACTTGAACCAGGAAGTTTGCAAATAAGAATGAATAGATTTTATTGTACGGCAATACGTAATGGGGCCAGTATTTCGGCACATGTTGCTGCGAGTTCTGGGTCTGATATAGAATCTGCTGTATTATTATCTGGGACATTGACGGTGGCCGCAACACTTTCAGATGAAGGTAATGGGATTGCACAATTCAATGTAACTCCAAATTCATCGCTTGGTGGTGATATAACTATTCGATACAAAGTCGCGCAACTTAGTCCGACTGAAGGCATTGAAATTAGACATGGTGCCGCATAATAAAAAATAACGATAGTTACAATATTATATATGAGTAATATTAGTTATAATTTACAGGGAGATATTGGGGTTGGGCGGGGCCAATTAGGATTAACGGCCTTTGCCACACTAGCCCAACCGGTGTCACAATTTTGGATAACCATAGGAGTCGATAGACCACATTATTATTTTATAACGCCGAATGGTGCGAATACTACTGTGCGTTTGCCAACGATCGGAACCGCCGATAGTCAGGCACAAGTTGGACATAATTTAATTATCAAAAATATTGGAGCGATTATACTCAATGTTGAAAATTCCGTTGGGGGATCGATTATCAATATGGCCTCTAATTCTTCGGCAAGCTTGACTGCCCAGACCGCGCCGAATACATGGCAAATTATTAATATAGATCATGGCAGCGGTAATGTGGGGTCGCTTACTTTTCCCATATCTTCTGTGCCAATTAGCGCTAATTTTGACACCAATACTGAAGTGGGATATTTTGCCTTTGATGCCCCTTTATATAGCGGGTATACGACGTATCGCATAATATTTTGGGCCCAAGATCTTACCGATCGGTCATTAATTTTGTCAGTTACAGATGGTACGAATACTGATTCTATTACAGTTCCTAATGGAACTCCGAATGGTATTCAGACATTATTTATTACTACATTATCAACAATCGCCGATAATCAATGGATATTTTTGCTTAGAAAAAGTGCGGCCAACGGCACAACTCCTAGAATAGCTGGCTTACAAATGCAATTTCAAATGTAAATACACATCAACAATATATATGTATCTTCATTTTTTACATGGATTAGATCAGGACAAGTAATATCTATGATTATATTTTTTATCTTCCAAAAAATATAATGGCCTATGTTTTCAATTCTATTGATACTGTAAATTTAGTATTCGGGAATGGTATGCCAGTTAGAAGAAGTGTCTCGGCGGCAACAACTACGCCTGGTACTTTGGCCACATCCTTTGCGGCCGGCCAAGTTATAGATGGCTTTACATTATCTCTTAATAATCGTATTTTAATCAAAAATCAGGTTAATGCAATAGAAAATGGAATATATGTAGTAACGGCGGGGCAACCCAATCGAGCCGCGGATATGGCCGCCGGAGCATCTGTTTCGACCGTAATATTTAGTATCCAGAATGGTACAATAAATGGAAATACAATGTGGATGTGCGCTAATTATTTAAGCGGGGCCATTGTTGGTTCTGACTCATTATCATTTAGATCTGTCAACGGCGGTGGTGGACAGACTGACAACACACATGTTACCGATACTGCCACTACTGCCGCACTTGCTGCCAATTCATCAATCGCCGCAATTACATATAATCCCATTGGCGGGACACCCCCCATAGGTACATTCACTGGAACATTGGCTGTAGCAAATACATTAACGATTGATGGCATAACATACACCAGCGGAAATAATGATGCACGGATTTTGGTAAAAAATGAGAATGTACAAATTAATAGAATAGATACCGTGGCCAATGTTGCTAGCTCACTTAATAATACATTTTTCTTTGTCAATTCGCCTACTACTTCGTATTATGTATGGTACAATGCTAATGGCGCGGGTATTGATCCTACCCCTGGCGGAACAGGTATTCAAGTGGCATTGGGAACAGATGATACTGCATCTTCAGTAAGAAATTTAACGGAAACGGCTATGACAGCGGCTATTATTAATTTATTTACAGAAAGAATGACTGCGCCAACAAATGGTCTACAAATATACGCAAATGGTCCGGTCACTAATCCGTCTGATGGGGCCGCACCAACTGGATTTACATTCTCTGTTGTTACTGCCGGAAATGGTGCGGCGAATGGTATTTATTCATTGAATATTAATGGCACCGCCTTAACATTACGACGAACAACCGATTTCGGGTCGGGTTCGATAATCACTGACGGTTCACTTGTGGCAGTCTCTCGCGGTATTATTAACCATGATTCTACTTGGCAATTAACGTCGTCTATTCCTATAACCATTGGAACGGCCAGTGGTTCTACATTATTATTTAATAAAATATCTTCTACGATTACTTCATTTCCATCTAATATTACGTTGGGAATTAATGCTGCACCCTCTATCAATGTTGGATCCGCACAGAATGTGATTATCGGAAATAATGCAGGAGCCGCATTAATTATTGGGCGACGAAATACGATCATGGGCGATAATGCTCTAACATTGGCGACAAATACTACGGATAATGTCGCAGTTGGTATTGGGGCCATGCAAAATGCAACGAATAATGCATCCTTTTGTACGGCAGTTGGGAGAAATACCTTGAATGTGGTGGATAGCGCCAGACATACGGCAGTAGGTAATAATGCAATGGCGGTGGTTACAACGGCGTCCGAATGTTCTGCATTTGGCACAGGCGCGCTTCAATTACTGACAACTGGAAATTTCAATAACGCATTTGGGCGAATCGCATTGGGTAGTCTTACCACCGGTGCGAGTAATAGTGGGTTTGGAAATAATGTTCTCGGAGCATTAACCACGGGATCAAATAATGTGGCCATGGGTTCTAGTGCATTGTCTGTCGTTACTACTGCTAATAATACCACCGCCATTGGTACAGAATGTATGCAAAATGCCACTGATGCAGCAGCAAGCAATACCGCCATTGGTTATCAAGCATTGCGAGCGGCCCAGGCCGCGGGAAATACGGCCGTTGGTAATTCATCGTTATTATCATGTACAACTGGAGCAGACAATACTGCGATTGGTAATGTTTCTCTCGACGCAGTCACCACTGGTGCGGATAATTGTGCTATGGGGCAAAATGCGCTTGGGTCTTTGATCTCTGGATCACAAAATATTGCCCTGGGCAAAGACGCACTTTCTTCTATTACAACTATTGGTACGATTACGGCGGTCGGCACGCAAGCTATGCAACTAGCAACTGATGCCGCAACATTAAACACCGCTGTGGGTTATCAAGCATTGAGATCATCACAGGCAACCGAAAATACCGCAGTTGGATATCAAGCATTGTTGGCCGTAACAACTGGCATCAGAAATGTTGCTGTCGGAAAATCTACCCTTGATGCTGTAACCACTGGAAACACCAATGTAGCTGTGGGATATACTGCGGGAGGAGCATTAATCTCAGGAGTTAGTAATGTAACCATAGGCGGATCAACTTTAACGGCCGCAACTACTCTGAATAATACTGTCGCCGTAGGATCTCAGGCTATGGAAAATGCAACTGATACAGCTACACAAAACACGGCAATAGGATATCGATCGTTGAGGGAGTCGCAGGGCACAAATAATACAGCAGTGGGGTATCTGTCGTTAGTGGCCGCAACAACAGGCGCCGGAAATGTAGCAGTAGGAAGATCTGCCCTAGATGCTATGACCACAGGAAGTAACAATATCGCAATGGGAGTTGATGCGGGCGGCGCATTAATATCAGGAGCCGCCAATGTTACCATTGGCGGATCAACTTTATCCACAACAACTACTCTAAGTAATACTACTGTAATAGGAACTGAGGCTATGCAAAATGCAACTGATACAGCCACACAAAATACCGCTGTGGGTTATCAAGCATTGAGAGCATCACAGGCCACTAATAATACTGCTTTCGGATATCAATCATTATTAGCAGTAACGACAGGCACGGGAAACGTGGCCGCCGGTAATACTTCACTTAATGGGTTGACAATCGGAAATAATAATGTGGGGGTTGGTCCAAACATTGGCAGTAGTTTAGTATCCGGATCTGGTAATGTGGCTATTGGTTCCACCATTTTATTAGCAGCGGCACTTAATAATTCTGTCGCAATCGGTATCGCTGCTGCTCCAAGTGCTGATTCTGCAGTCGCGATCGGCAATACCGCAATTAGTTCTGGATTAGATGCTATAGCTATTGGTCTTAATGCGGCGGCCAGTGCAGCTGATACCGTATCAATAGGCAATGGTACCATTGCGAGTAATACTAGAGCGGTTGCCATTGGCGGTGCTGCTACAACAACCGCAACTGGTATCGATTCTATTGCTATTGGCAGTGATGCAGATGCGACCAACTTATCTGCCATTGCAATCGGTCCTAGTTCCACCGCATCTGCCTCCGGTGCATTAGCCATTGGTGATACGGCATTTGCTATTGCAGACAGTTGTATCGCATTAGGTGGTACTGCTGGTGCAGGTGGCGCGGCCAATTGTATTGCAATTGGATCTTCTGCAACCGCCACATCCGCACATATTAGTAAAATCGCACTCGGAACACTTTCAACATCAAGTAATACTCGCGCAATATGTATTGGTACTAATGGTATTGCTTCTGGAGTTGATTCTCTTGCTATATGTAATTTCGCAACAGCAAGCGGAACAGATTCAATCGCAATTGGTAATAATAGTTCGGCCACTGCTACGAATGCTATCACAATCGGTAAAGGTGCTACGGCTAATGGTTCTGGCGAAGTAGTAATTGGTAATGCAAGTGGTGGTCTTGCTAATGGTACGGGATTGGTGTTGATCGGAGATACCGTAACTTATGATAACACTGGTACAGGAAATATTTGCATAGGCTCAAATATCACTCTTACGGGCACTACTAGCAATCGTGTTGCAATTGGCGCGAGTGCAGCCGCTAGTAATGCTAATGTGATCAGCATCGGGGGTAGTGCTAATAGCACCGGAGCAAACTGTATTGCAATAGGTCTCAATGCTTTAGCATCTACGGGTCGAAGTATTTGCATTGGAAGCGAAGATGCAACACCATCATCGGCCAGCGTGAGCAACCAAAATAGTGTAGGTATTGGTAATGGTGTGAATGTGACCGTTGTAGAGAGTGTGGCAATTGGATGTACAGATACCGGCGGCACGGGAAACAGAACGTCTGTCACTGGCTCACGAAGCGTTGCAATTGGCAGCGGCACAAGCACGAGTGGTACAAATTCTATCATCATTGGTACGGGCAGCTCGAACGCGGGAAACAATGCGATTGTTTTGGGTAGGAGTATGACAGGCATTGCAAATCAGATGGTAGTAGGAACTACTGGCACCACCTGGTGGCAGGTAGGCCCTGTTGCAACGGTTACTCAAATAACCAGCAACAATACTGATGTGACCATTAATAGTTACCAAGGGGTCATAACTATGTTCGGTACTCTGACAACTGGAACCAATGGCACATTTACTGTGAATAATAGTGATGTACTCAGTACATCATGCGTCATATGTACCGCGTTTGGTGGAACGAGTGGAAGAGGTATTGTCACTTTAACTGCAGTTAGCAATGGAAGTTTCCGTATCAGAGTTTATGCTGTTAATGACACCATTGGTAATGATCTCACTACGCCCAAAGTCCATTTCTGTGTTTTTAATTAAAAAATTATATTATATATAATTCAAACAAATATTCAGTACATCTTGAGGAATAACTACCAAATATGTATTGGCAGGCGGATTTTATTCCCATGCAATACCCGTCTAACCTTATATTTTAGAATACGATATTTATACAGATAATATTCACGATTCAATTTACCTTCAACATCATCTAATGATACAGATATGTTCCCTAATAAAATATTCAGAATCTTATTCCAATCATGATTATCATATTTGATGAACTTTGATCAGCGGCTCACCATTTTCTAATAGCCAAATTTATGATTTCAATAAATTATATTGGCACCGAACTATTATTAATAGTTTCATTTCTATTAAGTTTATATAATATCAAATTTATTTTTATCATATATCTTTTGATTTCGTATGCGAATTTTACTGCTACATTCAACCTAAAATTTATAATGCCGCCACACATTCTTTTCGCAAACTCTCAAGTTGAACCGGAGACAAATCCTTGGCAACTTCACCGATAATTATATCAATTTTTTTCTCAATATTCTCCCGGAATATTTTATCATCGACCGGATCATCACTCTCGCCAGCATAATATTTTCCAACCTGCCGCATAGTTGGATCTTCCGACGTCTTCGCATGTTCAATCTCGGTGTCAAACATTTTTCTCACTTCGTCAAATACATTATTCCTAATCATCTCGGTTGTGAGTACCGCCGAAGTTTCTTTGTCATAGTCGAGAAGAGTCAACGCCTCGATCAAACGTCCGCATCTACCATTCATGCATACAGGATGACCATGTGCATCTATACTGTCGGCTAGCGCATCCGCCACCGCTTCTTTGATCAATTTAGAGTTCTTTTCGTTTTCGGGCAGGGCCGCACGCTCCCACACATACATGAATACATTGGCCTCACTCTCATTCAGCGAGGTATTATAACCGGCGGAACGAATTACGTCAAGAACAGTTTTCGCCCCCGTCAACTTCTCGCCGCGGAGGTACGTTTGCATGAATTTTTCAGCCTCGTCGAGAGAATGCTGCGGAGTCCTTGTCGCCGGACATGTACGTTTAATCCGTGCGATGGTGTCTCGGAGGCCTGAATTCACAGATGAATCATGGACATTTTGCGGGTCTGATTTCCATTCGCGGGACTTTTTTAAATAATTATCTACCTCTTCTACTTTACTCTGAGCAGTTGCTCTGGCGCGGGCCTTGCGTTCGGCAATCGACACTTGCTTAATCACCGGGCCTTCCGTAGCCACCACATTGATAAATCCAGCCGCAATAGGGTTGGCTAGAATATCATCCGCTACTAATTCCACTAGTTCATCTAGATGATTCATCATTGTTAAGGCATCCGGCGGCAAAATCATCACGCCAAACGGCACTTCAATGTCAATAGCAGCGGCGGTCGGGAGGCGACGGATTAATGCTTCATGTTCCCCAACTTGCCGGCCTAATTCTCCAACCGCCCGAGTATATCGCGTCAACATTGCGTCAAGTGGCATGCGTGTTGCATCGGCATGACCATCAATATGCCCCTGTAACACATTGAACTCCAGAATATTTCCGGCACGATAATCATCGGTGGCCGTTGGTTTCTTAATTTTATTGATTTCTTCTAAGGCTACCTTAGCCTCTTTATCAAAATTGCCGCCGGATTTATTGTACATCGTTGCCGCCGTTGATCTCTTCGCTTCATCGGGATTCCGACGCATGAAAAATATTATTATTATAAGTATTAAAATTGCGATAACCCACCAGTACCACATTGTATATTAAGACTAAGTGCAAAAAATATTAATATATACTTTATAAATTTAAATATGGAATAATATATGAGAAAATATCTCCTGGTATCATTGCCAAATAGCCGTTGAAGATTGCTAGTTTTGTATATTGTATATATTTTTTATGAATGTATTGTAATATATTTGCAAGATTTGTCATTGGAATATGATCATAGAATCCAAAATGTACTATATGGGGTTCAATTTTCCGTGTATCACAATAATTTTTTAAGAAAAGTTTTATAATATATTTATCCTTATAATTGTGTATTATGAAATAATTTACTACAAATGTTTCTACAAAGTATCCATCATGAATCATATGTTGTAAAATAACATAGTTTCTATGTTTTATACAATCACACGCAACTTGAAGTTTACTATTGTTAGCTAAATATACTAGATATTTATAACAATGAATATTATGTTGTATTATTAATTTATCATAAATACCCCCCCGCGCACTCCCTCCAAATCTATCTATATCCCATGTATTCACTGGTTCTCCTCGACATATACGTTCGACCAAATCATTCATTGTAGGGGCAATAATATTTATTATTAAAAAATTCAAATGGGCCTAATCAAATTGGGCCAAATACATCAATATATCCCGCGGAATCACGACTAAATATGTGTTGGCGAATATCACTGGCATATATTTCCGGCGTGCCAATATGAATTCTGCTAAGGCGTCATAGAAAACTTCTACATAATTACTATACGTATGTATATATCTTTGAATAGATGGTTCATAAAATATTCCATGTGCACACATTTTATTAATTACAAGCGTATTGTTCTGTTGGATCTGCGCTATCTGATTAGATCTTGGCATTCTATACATGGCACGATATATCATATAGTCTAATAATGAGCTGACCGAAGAATATCGCTTATCATGGAAAAGAACTCCAAATGCAGTTGTGAGGGTTGTATCATTTAAACCCGGATATACATTCATTTCATTTAACCAAAATTGTAATGCACATGTATTATCATGATAAACTGCCAAGAATACCATATCAGTAAGATGAGTTGGTAATAATTCTTTTGAAGCAATATACATTAAATGTCGATAAAATCTGATATCGGTGATGTGATTTCGAACTATACTCTCATAAAATTCAAGACATTTATGTAAACTACTTTCTGAATAAAGATATTTTTGAAACATTTCAAAATCTTTTGACGCTATGGCCTTAAGTATTTCCTTATACTCGGTGCAAAATACAAAATTCATTTTATGAAAGTCGGATAAAGCCGAGGCCATTCTGACATATCGATAATTACATTGATAAATTTCATTTTTTATCAAACAACAAAAAATTAATGAAATTGGGCAAAATACCAGATGACATCGGCCGGTACTATTGCTAGATATGTGCCAACAAACCTTGCCGGCATATATTTTCGCCGTGCAGCAACGAATACCCCGCGGAGTTCATATAAGATTTCTATAATGCATTTATGATGGCCATAAATATTTATATAGTTTTGAATACATGATTCATAAAATATCCCGCATGCACACATCTTCTCAACTACAAAATTTATTGCCTGTTTCATACGGGGGACGGAACTAAATGGTGGAATAAATGATATACATGTAAGACACATTTGATGCGTCATATAATCTAATAATGATTCGGATATTAATTCATCGTAAGAACCGTATCCGGGAGTAGTTGATCTTATTATAGGAAAGGTCGGCGACACATTCATTTCATTTAGCAAAAATTGCAATGCACAACTATTGTAATGATCCGCGGCTAATTTTATCATTCCGGCCATGTGATTCAGGAAGAATCCGGCCGGGGCCACTTGGATAAAATGCCGGTAAAATCTGACATCATCTATTTTCTTAATAAGCATATGATAATATGAATTATAATCCTTTATATGATTTTCAGATAAAAGCGATCTCTGAAACAATTCAAAATTATTATATGCAATAGCTTTACAGGTTGCTGCATATTCCGGAACATATTCAAAATTAATTCTAATTTCATTAGTGCGCTCGATATTCACATATCCTGCCGGGGCACAGGTTGTATATGAGTGGTCGTCGAAATCCATTTATCCGATCGATTATAAACATTGTAATTCGGATTTCAATTTTGATTCTACTAATATAAAATGTTCCTCGATTTCATCGCCGTCCTTATACTATTGATTATTATTTTATATTGGGTTGCGCGCGAAAGTTATACAAATAAGCGGGAAAAGGCGGCGGCGGTTGTGCAATGGATGAATAACAATAACGAACAGTCGCAATCATATACACGTTTCCGCGACGAAGTGGTTGGCGGTGACATTGTTGACTATTCTCTGGCCAAACGGCTTGATGCAATTGGTAATCTCTCCGTTGATACATTAGAACAACGGATGTGAGTCGGTTTGGCAAAAAAATCTATTATAAATTTTATTAGATATTTGATGACGTCGTGTGGAATAATTTGAAAATAATCGGCGAAACATAGACGCGTATACGCATATTGCATACGCGATTCTATGAAATATTTTCGCAAATCCTCTGATTCCAAGTGTAATTTTTGGGTTTTTCTAATATTGAAAAATATAGTATACTTATTGATGACATCAATGCACTTTTTAGCATTAACTATATTGCTGGGCGACACATCTTGATCTATGCCCTGGCCAACATATTTATGTAAATGGTAGAACATGCCAGAATAATGTCGCGGACCACTAATTAGGAATGGTAACATATAATCTAAAATTTTATCATATCCGGCAAATGCAGAATAATTACCGGCTCTAGTTAACCACCAAAAATCGGGGAAAGGTTCAAATATTTGCAAATAAGTTAAGGCTTCATTACCATCATAAACAATTGCAGATATACATAGATCATAATAGTGATTACTTTTGTAAGATTTATATTTAGTTGTGATATCATATGATGATAATGTTCCTTGTTTAAACTTTTTATATATATTAATACCCTCTGGGGTTACCGTAATTTCCTTGGCAAACAACATATTGTACTCTTAATAGTAGACCAGGATAAATTCAGTTTTTCCGTCAAGCGTATATGTACCATGCTTCCAACAAAAAATTATATTTGATCAATGATATATTTTACTAAATCAAGAGGGATTATTGTAAAGTATGTGCCCGGCTGCATCATATATTTCATTGCATATTTTTTGCGTATATTAATGAGGCCGATTATATATTTCTGTAGATAATCTAGATTCGTCAATCCTACAGTAATGTGAAGATATTGATCACAACCAAATACATTATATTTAGTTATAAGTTTAAGTATTTTGAAACATTTATTCCACACATTGATATCAATAATACTATTTTGTATGGTTAAACAATTATATGGTAGACTAACATTTCTGGGCTCAAAGAGATGATTTTTTAACATATATTTAATTATGGCATAACATTTATTATACGTGGCATGGAAAAAATCCTTTTCCGTAAATCGATAATTATATAAAGTATATAAGTTTATTACGAAATTATAAGCCCCATCCTTCTCCAATATTATCGAACTATTATATATTTGTTGTAACTCCTCCGTTGTACGGTCGGTCAAAGATATCTCACCACATTTATATGATAAGTATAATTTATGATCGGCCATCGTTATACTAATTTATATGATTATCGTTTTCAATTTGAATCGCGCACTTCACACCAAAATAACTATAATACAAAAATGAAATTGATTTAAGTAAAGATATCTATCAACAAAAAATATAACAATTATTAAACATGTTGCGAGTAATAAACGCATGCATAAAACATAAACATATGGGTGGAAATGGCGGCCGTCTCACTACCTTGGCCCGTAAATGTACGGTATTTGCACAAATACCATTGCGCCCGATACCTTCGGTTAATATTAAGGTTAATCACGAAAATATTATGATAAACGGTAAAGTGACCCATATGCGGGCGCCGGAATTTATTGATTCCAACAGTGAATCACGCACATACGTTGCCGTCAATGATAATATCTATTATAGTATCGGCCAATATTCTAAGGATAAGTGCGAGATATGTATTAAACCATTGGTATCGGATTCGATACAAACACAAAAATATAATTTAATCGGCGATGTTACATGTAATGCCTTAATTACGACGACCGTACTTGGCATGTTTTACATCGTATGTACACATTTTCATTGAATTCGGCCACTAGTCTACGCGATTTATTTTTTACATATACAATAAAATTGAATTTGAAGTTGTATATTATTATACATGTTGCGTCTAATCCGATTTTGCCCGGCTGGAGGTCGCCGGCCCCCACCAATGATGAATTATCGGGCATCATCCCTGGCCCATGCGGCAATGAAATTGCCGCGAGAACCTAGAGCCGATCGTAGATCGGCCGACGGTTCTCGGCGTGAGCATAGTCCTGCGCTTCGCGCAGAGACGTCGCTCACTGGCCAATCTTTGATTGGCGCGGGATTACCACTTCACATAAAACGATTTATAGAAAACGATTCTAAGTTTGCGTATAATCCGCCGCCGCTTCCTCCTATTCCTAAGGATTCTATTAAATTGCATCCAGATTTTATTCTAATCAATGATGTATGTACGCATCATCGGGTGCCGGAGTCCACTAAGGTTGGAGATCAATCACAAGTATACATTGCCGTCGGCCCCAATATTTACCAAAAAGTCCGGCCGTATTCTAAAGACCGCTGTAATATTTGCGATAAATCTATAAAATCCGGCGCCGAAGAGGATATTGAAAAACTTAAGAAATATGAATTGATTTGTCGTGTCCATTTTTATATATTTATAATGTCTGTGGCCTTTGGTGGTTGTATATCTTTCATATTGCTGTCGGCGCATTAACTTGGCCCTCCGAATATATTTAGTTTTTTTATATATAACAATTCCATTTGAATTTTGATAATACCAATATTGATTTAGATTATTTAGTATTAATATATTCTTGAACAATGGATAAGGCTCATTTTGGAAAACAATATATGAATAAGCCTGATGATGTGAATAGTAATGGTGAGGTGCAATTTACTCCGTTAGAATATGCCATTTTATATAATGATTTTGATGCTGTTGTAGATTTAGTTAATATGGGCGCCGATTATAATTTGCCCACTAAATACAAAGAACGCCCATTGCAATATGCTGTGGGAGCAAAGGATCTACGAATTTTGCGATATCTACTGGCATTACCTAATATCGTTATCGACTCATTCAACATTTTCCACGGATTTAATCCGCTGATTAAGGCCATGCGTTCTAAACATCATACTCTTGAGAGTGCCGAACTATTGATTGCGGCCGGTATTGATATACAACATAAGGACAATAATGGCATGAATGCGTATCATCATGCCGTAATGATGGGCCTGGATCAGAATATTATCGACCTTTTAATAAAACATGGAATTAATACAACATGTGAATTGAAAGTAGACCAGAATGCACCTGTCCTGGATCAAATTATGATGTGCCGAAATATTGGCCAGATGATGAGTAATATTGACAAATATACTAATTCAGACGGCAAATAACATGACGCCAATTTATTTTTTCATTAATTGCAAAATTTACTAGGTCCCGCACCAATCGAAGATTGACTTGGCAACCCATGGTCGCCGCGACGGTCGCAATTTGAATTTGACATAATATGTAAAATATACGTAATACTTATGAATCCGCAGACAATACCACAAGTATTTGCCGGATTAGATGCAGCAACATTACAATGGTTGAAACATGATAATAAAGATGTCATGAAGGCCGCTATGAAGGCCCTGAATAAAGTCATAACCGACCCCGAACAATTATGTCCGGCCCCCGAACATATTTTGCATGCGTTTAAATTATGTCCATGGGATAAAATCCGGGTCGTTATCATCGGCCAAGATCCATACCCGAATAGGGCGAATGCTATGGGTATGTCCTTCTCAATTCCGCGGGATCGCCGACCAATACCTCCATCTCTTATTAATATATATAAATGTTTATTAGAACATAAGTTGATCCCGAGCATGCCAGATCATGGCGATCTGACGGCATGGGCACGACAAGGGGTGCTACTTTTGAACGCTACTTTGACGACTATGATCGGTGTGTCCAATTCCCACCGCGATATATGGCGCGGCTATGTTGATCAACTGATAAGTGACATTAGTGTCAAGAAGGCCGGAGTTATATTTATGTTATGGGGGAATGATGCCGCGGCAAAGAAACAATTAATTGATACCGGACGCCATCATGTATTTGTATGGGGACATCCATCACCGCTTTCAACATATAATAAAACAAATAATCCAAAGAATTTCTTAAAGTGTGACCATTTCGTCCGCGCAAACAAGTTATTGTCACCGCCAATTACTTGGCATCCAGATGGGGCAGCTCCGATGATGATAAATGACAACGATGTTGACCTCGGATATGAAATTGATACTGCCCCGGCCGCATGTGCAGTTGCTGGGGCCGATGACGATAATATTGTTGTAGATGGACAGGTGATCGCGCGGCAACCCCCGCCGGTCAGTCACGCCGCAGCGGGAACTAATTCGTCAACTATTAGTAAACATAGGGCAAAATGGACGGAATCCGATTGGAATAATTTACGGCAAATGTTGACGGCCAATGAAAATATGGATATTATTGTAAATAAACTTCAGCGTTCGGCAGGGGCCATATCGGCGGCCATTATTAAATTAGTTACAATTGGGTGTGTTCAACGGAATTGTGCCAGTGATGTATTGATCAATGAATATAATATTAAAGATAAAAACTTACTTGATCGAATCCGTCGACAGGTTGTAACACAAATAGTATCTTCGGCGGGTACTAATAATAATGATAAAATTGGGCGGACCTTACCATGTAAAACGGATGTTATTCCCGGAGATAATAATCAGGGGAGTTTACGATTAAAGGGCATAGGTCCTAGCCAAAGGCCAGAAACCGTCGCCCTTCTAGCCGTGAAGGAAACTTCATCGGTATCAGTGATCATCGACGACACGGATGAAATTGTAGTCGATGGGCAGATACTTCCTTGTAAAACTGATATGGTTACCGATACTATGTCGGCTCGTAAACTCGCCTGCACCGACGACGCCGATGAAATTGTAGTTGATGGCCAGATACTACTTCCATGTAAAACTGATATGGTTACCGATGCTATGTCGGCTCGTAAACTCGCCTGCGCCGACGACGCCGATGAAATTGTAGTTGATGGCCAGATACTACTTCCTTGTAAAACTGATATGGTTGCCGATACTATGTCGGCTCGTAAACTCGCCTGCGCTGACGACTCCTTGCTACCAGAAGTTGTATCAGCGCCGAATCTTAGTAAACGAGGTGCCAAATGGACTGAGGATGATTGGAATATTTTGCGGCAAATGTTGGGCGCCGGTGAAATGTTCTCGACCATAGCCAACAAGTTGGGTAGATCTTCATACGCCATCATATCCGCGGTACCTAAATTAGTCGCGATGGATTGTGATGAGCGGCAATGTTCCTCCGAAGTCTTGATTGCGGAATATAATATTACTAATAAAACTATATTAGAGTTGATACAACAGAATGCGAAAAAGCCCACTCCATTGTTAAATGTCGCACCAAAATTGATCGAAGTTAACCTCGCGGCGGCCCCTCTGTTAAATATTCCGGCGGGGGAAACAATTTATGTGGCGGTAGATGGCGCATGCTTAGCCAATGGGAAAGAAAATGCGGCCGCTTCTTGGGCCTACTGTGTTGAATACCCCGGCGGCTCTCATGCGAATAAAGGCCTGGTGAATATTCCGCCGCCGGCCACTAATAATCGCGGCGAACTCTTGGCCTTTATTCACGCAGCCGAGTTTGTTCTTACCCATATTCCATTTCATACAAAGATAATCTGGGTCTATGACAGTGAATATTCATATAATTGTTTGATGAAGTTTGGCCGCGAGTGGATGTTTGACCGCAAAAAACAAAAAGATAAAAAAAATCTTGACATTATCCTGCCCGGCGCACTCATATTCGAAAGTCTAGTTACATCTTTCGATATACAATTTATACATGTTAATAGTCATCAGGATGAACCCGCCACCAATACCCCAGAGCATACTTATTGGCGGCTGAATAACTCCGTCGATCATTTGTGTCAGAGTTTAGTAGCCGAAACTAAAAAATAATGAATTAACTTTTTTTACTATTCATTTTACTCCAACGTTAACACCCCCCGCCAACAGAAATGGATAATCCATATCAACAAAAAATATACCCCCTACACTATTATTTATCCAATTTATTTAATGGCCGCCCGTATACTTGATTCGCGAAATTTAGTAACAAACAAAACGTAACCGCACATATGGTTACCACAAAAAATATCAATTAGATTCCGATCTAGTTCAGACTACGTCTTCACGTCGATCTCCATTAAGAGGATCCCAAATTCCAATGATACTTTCTGGGTAACAATATGATGTTTACGCGCGCGGTTACTCTTTTCTAAGTTGAACGGAGACTTATTGCGCGATTATAGATGTATAAATCATAGATTATGCTCACGAATTGGCCAGCGTTTCATCTTTTCTTACACGATAGTATTCATATTGTATAATGCATGGGTTCTATAGATAAAATCTAATACAACGAAACATAATTTAACATATTGAAATGCTGGATACTCTTGGCTTATATCTTTTATATAAAAACGTTGAAATGTCCTATACATTATTAGTGCCACTTGACCTACCCCCATATGTGTCGCGGCCAGTAATACATAGGGCCAATATAATTGTTTATTATACATAAATATCATTATCCAACCCAATAAATCTAATGTATTATGTATTGTAAATTCATATATTTTTTGATCATCCTTTGCTCCGCCGGGAATTATAATGTCATAGCCAATAAATTTTAGTGCGGTAAATACATGTGTCAATACTTGATAGGAATTTAATATCATCGCCATCCAATATAGTCCGGGTATGCTTACCCCACATATTACTTCTTGATACAAATATATCATGTACATCCACCCCGCAGATAACATTAACGACATAAAGACAGATACTATAAACATAATTGAGCTTCGCTATATTAATCAAATAATTTATATTTCAAAGTAATTTATAGTTCTCATCTTTTCAGATTTCATTTTTCGTTCACTCTTGTTATCAGTTAACTATGAACAGAATCGATCAAGATGGCCGGCCAGGTATATATAATTTCACACCGCAAACTACTCAGTTACACGACTCAGTTACACTACTCAGTTACACTACTCAGTTACACTACTCAGTTACACTACTCAGTTACACTACTCAGTTACCGAAATATTGTCCATCCACAAACTCTTTTGTTAGTCGATTCTTGTCTTTCATAATAGCCGCGTCATGACGTGCCGGCTGATCTATTGATCAGCTGTCCGAGCTATGATCGGACGATGGCCTAACGCCGCCGATCATGTAGATAACAAATTGAATTATCTTTTGAGGTGAAATATACCAATATAACTTATACAATCAATGGATCTTCATGCCGATAAACAAGAGATTAGTCGGTTCGTAACCGCCTATGATAATATAAAGGAGAAGGGGCCTAAGGTTAATCGGATTTATTTAACAGAAAGAGATGTGGCGGTGGATACTCCGCCGGGGCTTAAGCTTCAGCTTTTGCCGCACCAAAAAGTGGCCGTAAAAGCGATGTTGGACGCGGAGAAAAATCGTAGACGGTTTCTTCCAAGCGGTGATTTAGGTAAAATGACTAATGAACAATTATTAGTTGAATCTAATGCTATTGTTCTGTCTGAACCATACGGTTCGGGCAAGACCTTCATGATTATTGCTTTTATATTATATTGTCGAATGCCCACAGCATTTCCGGCCATTGATAATTCCATAATTCTTACAGAAAGGCAGGGGGCACCTCGCAATGGCACCGGACGATGTACAACAGAGATTATCCGGCGGTTCACTCGCATTAATCTGCCGGCACTAATCATTTGCGGTAAGGCCGTATTAGTTCAATGGCGCGAGACACTCAAACAATATACTGATTTAAAGTTTTTCGAAATCGGTCATCGTTTTCATTTGGATGCATTCTATGAAATGTATAAACGGCGAGAACATCATATATATGATGTTATATTAGTAAAAAATGATCAAGTCACGGGAAATTTCCTGCTTGATAGTGAATCGGCCATTCATGTACCGACCACGAGAAGCATCGTAACGGTGCTCAGCAAAATGTCCCTGGCAGATTCCGCATGTTGGTCCACGGTTGTCTATGACGATTTTGATGTAATTAATATTCCCACCAATACCCAACATGTTCATGCCTTATTTACAATTTATGTTTCGGCAACTAATAAATCACAAGCTAATGCCCGCAGTGGAACGAATCCGGCAAATACTAAATATAATTCTGTTGAAGAATGTCTCGAGGCCAATCATATGAAATTGACCAAGGCATTCACCGACTACCACTTATTTCATACATTTAATGTTAAGAATGATTCAGAGTTTACAGAAGCATCGACGCGGATTCCTATCGTCAAAGCATTTCGATATGTATATAAAAATCCTGATGATAAGTATATCGGGTTGATTGATGTTATAGGCCGCGACGATAAAAATATTGCAGAAATGCTAAACGGCGACGCGATTCATACGGCGGCTTCGACGTTGGGGATTGAGGCCAAATCACCGATTGACATATTTCAAAAGATGCTCGATGATAAATATGCGGAATTCATGAAATATACAAAACTGGTGGAGGTTTTTAAGGCGGCCTTGGATTACATCGGACGGCTCCCAATGAATGATCGTCCGCATTCCCGCGAGGCCATTGATAAAATTATTCGTAAACTGGCGAAACAGAAATCTATTAAAGGTAAAGTTGAACGTTATTCTAATGATTTATTATTGGAGATACAGAATGTTATGCGAGAATATATAGTCCAGCGAGACACTATTGGTCGGGCCGTCGATCGCGTTAAGGAGAATTTGAGTGCCGGCGAATGTCAAGTATGTTTACTACCACTCGAAGATTTAGAAATATTTATTGTTAAGTGTTGCGGCCTGATCCTGTGCGGCGAATGTGGAATTCGATCTACAAATATGGGAGTTCGTAGAGATTTCCGTACTAATTTGGAGGTCGTAACTGGGTCATGCCCACAATGCCGGCGGGAAATAGATATCCGCAAGGATTTCGTATTCGTCAACGGTGGCTTTGATATGAAAAAGATTGTAGATGCTCGCGGCGATGAATCTGAAGTTATTGTGCCAATTGTAACCCCGCCGGAACCAGAGATAGATCCAGAAATTAAGAATCCAAAGATGCGGGCGCTATTAGCCATCATTCGCGGACAAAAACCGGAAGCACAGGAAGAATATGTGCCGGCGATTAAGAATTTGATGACCGGCCTTGTTAATATTCCGCCATCTGCTAATCTTCCCCGCAAGATATTAGTGTTCGCCAACTATGATGAAACATTAAATAATATTAAAGAGTTCTTAACCGAACAAGGGGTTCCATTCTTGTATTTAGCCGGACGATATCAGGAAATGGCAGCAACTATTGAGAAATTCCACACAACCGGAACTGTCTTATTAATTAATTCAACACATCATTGTGCCGGACTTAACTTGCAATTCGCCACAGATTTAGTGTTCTTTCATAAATTAACTGATCCAAATATTGAAGGACAAGTCGCCGGCCGCGGACAACGCATCGGCCGTATATGCAATCTACATATTCATTCGTTGTTGTACAAAAATGAGGCGGAGAAATAAATTATCGAAGATCAAAATAATATATAAAAAATAAACCGATTCTCATTCGGTCGGCGTATCACATATTTTATCAAAGATATATGCAAATTTTTTTAAATCCCAAACAGCAGCATGTTCGTGGCTGACAATGCAAACGATGGATATAATTATATTGCCTACTTCAATATCCACAGCCAATTGTATTGTGGTATCGGCCGGCACGGGAATATTTGTTACTGTAATCGACTCCAAACCCAAGTACTGTTGCATTGCAATCTTCGCCATGTTAATTAATTCTTTAATGAAATACATTGATGATGATTTACGAATATAAATCCGGTTTATCACCAAAGTCATATTTCCATCAGTATATGCATAACGAAATGGTTGAACCAATGGCAGGATCAGCGGCCATTCGGTATTATCAATATAATATGGTTCTTTCTTCGATGCCACAATATACATTGCCGCAAGATCTCTATATTTACGGGCCATTTCGGATAATTCTCGGTGGACAATATCATAACTTCCGTAAAGTAGTTGTGCAAGTAAATATATTTTATCTTTATCTAACAACCGATTAGTCCATGAATAGAAATTGATGAGTTCTTGTTTGTGATATTCTAATGGATTTACATTTATGTTGAATATCTTCTTCGTCCAGTATACGAAATAAATTCCTTCATCAATCCATGGTTCTATCAATGGAGTTGAATATATGTTATTGTAATCACTAGGATATGCCACCACCTTATTTAAGCGAATGTGTTCTTTGTCATTGACGACACTATCCTCCTGCTGATCATTAATATTTATCATTTGCTGCAAACGTGGAATTAACCCACTCACATGAGCATGTAGGCCAATATGCGACAAATCATATGGTCCCGCAAGTACATGCCCATTACCGTCGGTGGCCGGAGATTTATATACAGATAAATGAGAAGTTGTGGTCGTTGATGACGACGGCGAAGTTGTCGAAGAAGTATTCTCGGGGGCAATAATTGTCGGCTGATGATCTAATACAGATATGTAGTTGTCGATAATACGATCCTTTGCCAAATATATTACAGATTTATATTCTATATTATTAAATTCAGCTTCTCCGGTTTGCTGCCGTTTAGTATACGCAGAATGTGGAGAGGCCGAACGTTTCTTCATAGTTAATATAATATAGTTTACTAGTGAATAGTAATAAATATAAACTTTAATATATATTCGATAAAAAAATTCAATTTTTTCTACATACATCCGCCGGCGGGGTGCGACCGTGGCCAATCATAATGAAATTGTATAATATATCCGCGTAAATCGGATGGCATCACATTGAAATATCCCGCCGCATATGCCATGTTTGCTATCATTTCTTTCTTTATTCGATTATTCAAACATTTATATAATATATTATTTTTATATTGAAGATACAACTTTTGGGCCAAAAGCAATATCATTTCGTTTAGTTCTGCGCCATATTCCAATAATAATTCGCATATTTTATGTGTAAATATTGGTGCAGTGGCCGGGGACCAATTCAAACAATAATATAGTGCGGAACGATTTTTATTATCAACATCATTAACATTTGCTTTTGATTTTAATAATAATTCAATAATTGATAGATAATATTTGTAATAAGCTCCTGCCATGGAGACCATTAAAATTGTCCGTCCTTTATCTTCGTCCCTTCTGTTAATATTTAAACCGGCGGAGATTAATTTTTCTATGAATATTAAATTTTCTTGAGAATGATTATGTGTAAATAAATTACACATTCCTGTAAAACTTTCTGTATTAATCAACATAATAGTTTCAGATAACATATTTGGATCCGTCTCAAGCTTATGATTCATAAATTTATATTTCTCTGCGAATGCAGCCGCAATAATAACATGCGGATCTCTTTTCATGCGTAATTGCATTAGCTGCTCGTCATCAAAATAACCCATAAATGTCTTCATTACCATGAAAGGCATATTCGATTCTTGTGTATCCAATACTTCATTAATGGCATTAATATCATTTGAAATAGTACCAGGTGTAAGGATATTAGTCCAATGCCTATAATTTTGGTACCAGTTGTCACTCATCTTTCGTTTTATTTTTGAACAAATAAAATTCATTTTGATAAAATATTTGGTTACTATTTTCTAATAGCAATCGGATACTGATATTATCGCGCGTTTGGGTTATACTTTTATGAAAAATATATGGGTTTCTTCTCATTATGACTTAATGTTATACTAGCGCACATATGCGCGGATGTATACGATAATAATTATACATGATTATAAACCTAAATTTTTTTATTGGGAGTATAAACCAATCGCGCGCGGCGACTTGTCGGGAAGCCTGGCCAATTTTTGATTGGCACGAGAATATTGGTATTCGATTGGTGACTGGCATGAAAAAATGTATATCCGATGTGGAAATTTCGCGTCGTTTATATACATACACATATAAATGTCGGCGCGATTTATAGGACAAAATAATTTGAGGACTACACCAGATCCCAGGCAGATTGGTGGGCCTATCGATGATATTAATATGGTGATTGTAACCACTCGGGAATTAGTAGTCACGGAAACTGCTACCATGGTGGATATGACGGTTACTGGTCTCTCCACACTTACTAATCTGACGGTTACTACAGGATTATCTTTACCGGCGGGATCAATCACTAATGCAATGTTGGCGGCGGGTTCATCCTCAATAGTATCAGTTGGAGGTACAGCCAGCGTAGTTCAAGATGGCACGGGCCCAGATTTTGGTCTTCGGGGGTTAACCGGTGGTGTGGGTATTGCCGTAACACAAAATGCAACTGATATAGTAATTGATTTCACGGGTGCTGTGGCTGGTGCGGTAACATCAATTGCCTCCGATTTGTCAGATCCGGGAGCGGTATCTTTGGTTAATAATGCAAACGTGACAGTGGGTCCGGCGGCGGTAATCAAAGGCGCCGTGCCCTCCAGTCTATTGGAGACAGTATCAACAAATACTAGCATTAGTTATGATAATCGATGTATTCGTGTCGCCGATGCCGCTGGTACATTACCTCCTGCAGCCAATGCTGCTGTAAATCCTAATATTCTGGGCGGTATTGCCATCGGCGCCACGGCTACATTAGCGGCTGCCACTGATAATTCTATTGCCATTGGTAATGCATCCAATGTAACCGCCGGCACAAGTACTATCGCCATAGGAAATACTGCCACTACTTCTGCAAATAATGCTGTTGCAATTGGAAATGGTACCGATGCTACCCAAGCTGATACTGTTGCTCTAGGACAAGGCGCACAAGCGATTAATGGAATCGGCAGTATTGCAATTGGAAGTGGGGCTTCGGCTACATCTGGTTCTAGCGCATTTGCGATTGGTCTTAATGCATCGGCCACTGCGGCGAATACTGTATCACTCGGTAATGGAACTATTGCTAGTAATACTAGAGCGATAGCCATAGGTGGAGCCGCTACAACAACCTCTACAGGAATAGATTCTATTGCCATAGGTAGTAATGCAGATGCTACCCAAACAAGCGCTATTGCTATAGGCACAAGTGCTCAGGGTACGGGTGGCAGTAGCTGTATAGCCATTGGTAATTCTACTACTACTGGAGGTGGTAGCAGTATAGCTATTGGTAATTCTGCTACTACGGGAGGTAGCAATAATGTTGCCATCGGTATTAATGCCTCCGCTGCTGTTGGATCGGGCGTTGCCATTGGTAATGCGGCAAGTGTTTCGTTGAATGCTTCCGGCGGGGGTATTGCTATTGGTCAAGATTCTATTGCCAGTAGTGCAGTAAACGTTGCTCTTGGTAGAGGTACCAATGCATCTAATACCCAATCAGTTGCCATTGCCCAAAGTGCTGCTTCCTCTGGTGCTAGTTCAATAGCTATAGGATTTACCAGTCTTGCCTCGGCCAATCAAGCAATTGCTATAGGGGTCAATACGGACGCATCCGCGGTGAATACTGTATCAATTGGTAATGGTACAATTGCCAATAATACAAGGGCGATTGCAATAGGTGGTGGCGCAACAACCACCGCTACGGGAATAGATTCTATTGCAATTGGAAGTAACGCCGATGCGACAGGTACAGCGGCCATTTCTATAGGTGATTCTTCAAATGCCACTGCGGCGGGGGGCATCGCCATCGGTGATACAGCATCTGTGACCTTCGCAAATAATATTGCAATTGGTACTAATACGACTACGGGTAATCAGGGCAATAATGTCGCAATCGGCACTTCTGCAACTATTATAAATGCTAGACAATCTGTGATACAATTAGGAGCCCCAGGAACATTATCTAACTCAAGTTTTTCGATACAAGGCCATGGAATTTTCCAAATTTCTGGTAATGATGCTAATGCATCTACTACTGGTTTCTTCATTTTGAGAAACCTACGACAGACCGATCCAGGGGCGGGAAGCGATCAATTTTGGGTAGATACTGCAGATGGTAATCGAGTTAAATATGGTGCATAATTAATTATGGTTTTAATAATTAACTCCACAAAAAATAATAATCTATTAAATCAATATGATACTCTTTGTTCCACAAATTATATATATTATGTCAAGTAAAAAGAAGACGCCGGAACAACGATGGCGCGGTAAATTCTCAAGAGAATATGAATCCGGCACATTGAAGAAACATCAATTTGATAAACTTTCTTGCGTTGACAGATTTCAATATTTAGATCAAGAGCTTAGAAAAAAATATAGTCCGCATGGTACGAAATATTTCGGCGGCAAATATAATTGCGAAACTTGTGCGACATTAGATTTATTTGATCTTCCAGGATATCTTTCGGAAAAAGACGATGATGACGAATAATATGTAATAATTTTGTGTTAACTTTCCCACATATTCACCATTTGAATTTTTTATCATTGTATGTATAAAATAATAGATGGAAGATACATACTTTATGCGAATTCCGAAAGATATTCGCAATCTTTGCGAACAATATTTAATATTGTGTGAATATTGTAACATATTTAATACTAAATCTGAGAAGGTTTGTGCATATGATGTTAAACCACATTGTACGAAATGTTGTGTAGAAAGAAATTGTTATTTTAGATTTTATTCTAAGGTGGATGGGTATAACAATATTGTCATCGGCCACAATGCATCATACCCCCCTCTTATCAGAAAAGAATCTATACTAGATAAATATCCAATCATTCCGATTATTGCTATAGCAGGACTCATATATATGTTGTCAGTATGGGGGCCGAGACAATAACTTATGATGATACATATTATATTGAAAACTACTATTCATATTTGATATATTATAATTGCGATGTCAACATATCTTGTTATTATTCCGAAAGATATTAATACATTAATAGAACAATACATATATTTATGCAGTCAATGTACTCAATATTATTTCATAACCGATACATATATTGGCGGATGTCCCGATGCACATCTTCCACATTGTTGGAAATGCCATAATACCAAATGCAAATTTACGAAATTACTGAAGCTGACCAATATCAATATGCAATGGAATCCATTACGGTATGAGGCCTAGCCAAATTATTTTGTGGCATTAGGTTTACCGACCGAGTCGCTCGGCCGAGGTTATTAAATGACAAAAGTATTATATGACAAAAAATAATTATCACTTTTCGGAAAACTCAATACCTTCGATGTAAATGTGGTTGTACGGATATGGATAAGGGATATAATGTGATGCAATGTGCCGGGTAGCACCATTTTTCTCTGTTATTTTAGTATAGAGTTATTAATTTGTGTGTGCATCCAATACAATAATTATTTGTCGATATATAAAAAGTATTAAAACAATTTTTACATTTTATCATTGGACTACGTATTTTTATGCCCCCACACTTACATATGGGACATTTTATCCGATAAACATCATGTCGAAATCGTATAACCGGGATTTGTATAAGTATGCGTGGGATAATAGCTTCATGTAAAATTTCCTTCGGAAGTTTATCTAGGTAAGTACCCCGGAGATCATGATACCAAACTCGCGAACACATTGTATACATCATATTTAGGCCGGACAATTTCATTTTTCATCAGGCGGGAATTGATTATGAACCGATATTTTTTCCAGAATATATGCTCATGATAGTATATCTGATATTAGAATCAATGTCTACAGCAAATGTGACAACGGCAAATCCATCAACGAGTTCATCGTCCGCTCCAATTTATCTTGATTGTAATGCGACAACAATGATGTCGGCCGAGACTAAACAAGAATGGCTAAGATGGACTAATCGTGGTAACCCATCCGCGGAATATAAGTCGGCGTTAAACTGCCGGAAAGTAATTAATGATTTCAAACTGTATATTGCCAAACAATGTGGATTCAAATTAGATGAAGGTGATGATCCGATGAAGGATCCAAAGGCATACAGAGTGATTTTCACATCATGTGCAACTGAAAGTAACAATACTATTATTAGATCTGTGGTTGACGCGTATAGGTCGCGCGACATATTACCGCACATAATATTGTCGGCCGTTGAACATAAATCATCGATTGAATGTGCGACACATTTAGAAGCATTAGGAGATGTGCAGTTGACCCTGGTTGAACCCGACCGCCTGGGATTCATTACCGCGGCATCGATCGAACATGCGATTAGGGAAAACACTTGTCTCATCAGCATTATGCACGCAAATAATGAAACCGGCACCATCAATGACATTGCGGCCATCGGGACAATCGCGCACAAACATAATGTTCCATTTCACACAGACGCAGTGCAAACGTTCGGGAAATATCCGCTGCAGCCATTACAATGTAATGTTGATGCATTTAGTATTAGTTTTCATAAGATATATGGTCCGCCCGGGGTCGGCGCCCTGGTACTCAAGAGTGAATTTATTGGCGGCTATAAGTTATGCGCATGTATCGCGGGATCACAGAACCATGGATTACGCGGCGGCACTGAGAATACGCCAGGGATTGCAGCTTCTTACTATGCCCTGCGCGAAACGTATAATAATCGTACTAATAAGAATAGTGCCCTCACATTGAACAAGCGCGTGTTGATCAATGAGTTATCGGAACGTCTCCCATGCCGTTTCTATTCTGATTATTTGCGGGAGCCCGCGAAACATTTATTAGAAGTTATAATCTTAAGTCCGAATAGTAAGTTATATTTGCCGAATACATTATTGTTATCTATAGTCAAACATCGGGATAGTCCACCGCGCGTATGTAACGGCGAGATAAAACGGGCTATGGAAAAGGCCGGATTTATAATTAGTGTCGGCAGCGCATGCAACACATCTAGTAAATTAGCAAGTCATATCCTCTCCGCCATGAAGGCCGATGACAAAATTAAACGCGGAACTCTGCGCATATCCTTCTGTGATTCAACAAAAAAAGAAGAGTTAATAGATTTCGCGAAGGCATTTGCTGCCGTCATCAATAATTATAATAGATAAATAATATATACAATATTTATTTTTTAGCAGCCGCCACTGCTTTCGCAGCGGGTTTCGCCGTCTTCTCCACAGGCTTATCTGTTGCCGGCTCGGCAGGCTTGGCCGCGGCCTTCATATCTTTTACTGGTTTGGCCGGTTTATCTGTGACCGGCTTATCCTCTGCCGGTTTAGCAGCGGCCTTTGGTGGTTTCGCCGCCGGTTTATCAGTTGCCGGCTTATCAACTACCGGTGTCGCATGTTTCTCAGTCGCCGGGTTTTCTGCGGCCAATTTTTCAGTGGACTTTGATCGTTTAGGTGCAGTCGGGGTTACCTCCTGTTTAGTTTCTGCCGGGGCTTTCTCAGCAGCGGCCTTTTTGACCTTAGCTGGCTTAACTTCCGTGGGCGGTGCAGCGGGGGCCGCAGTATTATCTACAGCCGGAGTATCCGCGGCGGGGACAGTTTTATCAGTTACTGTTTGTTTATCAGTCGCTGGTTTATCAGTCACTTCCTTATCCGTCGCCTTCTTAGTACGTTTGGGTTTGACGGCGGCATCATTAGTTTTATCCGGAACGGTTTCGAGCAACATAGCTGCGTTTTTTTCGGCTGCTTTCTCGGCAGCCTTTTCTTCGGCAGTTTTCTTAACACGTGGGGGTTTGGGCGGCGGTACTTCTTTCAATGTGCCCTGCGGATGATCTTCAAAATATTGATTAAACCGTTCAACCTTGCGTTGAACATGTTCACACAAATTCTCATAATATCCATCGGCCGTACGCAAAGTTTTATGTGCAACTAGTTTCTCGACCTTTGGGGGTTCAGTACCACTCGGTACATCTGCATTCTTATCCGCTACCAATTCAGTAGTAACTGTAAAATCAACAATCACACGCTGATCCTCAAGCATTAATAATTGCAATACAGCATAAACTAGAGTATCCGACAACGTCTTTTGTTCATTAATATAAATGCATGCATGAAAATTGCGCGCCAATAAATTCAAGAATTCAGTCAGCAGACGGTCACAATACTTAGTCAGAGTATGACTCACACGCAATTTGCCAAATTTCTCCACTTTGCTAGTAAGCATGCGACAAATTTCCGTGGCATAATAACTAAAGTTAGTCTTCTTTTCGTCAACTACTTCATTTGTCTCGGTGGCACGAGTAACATCGTCGGCCGTATCATCAGAATTATTCTCCGCGGCAACCGGAGTCGTCGTGGCGGTGGTAGCAGTTGTGGCTGTAGTTGTAGCCACAGTTGTAACCGCCGCAACAGTCGCCGGAGTATCCGCAGTGGTGACGGTGGAGGTGGCCGCCGATAGCACCGTTGTTGCTAACTTCCCTTTACGTGCGCGGGCCTTTGGCAAAAACTCCGCCGGGAATTGAACCCATGACGGCAAACGCTTGATCAATCGCCAAATCGGCAAGGAATTGGCAGCATCAGTGTGCATATGTGTCGCCTCAACTTGCTTTCCACCTTGGGACAAACAAGTGTCGCAGGCGAAATGAATGAGTGATCGCATCACATCCTCGCAAATCATACTCAGTGCGACCATTGCGTCGCCACCGATGCGAATCTTTTCGCGATTAATCGCATCATACATATCCTTGTCATTTTGCAATCCCTCCAATGCTTTGGTAATCTCGGCCTTGCGCTCGGCGGATAGACCCGCCGCGGTCGCAAACTCACGGCTCAACGTAACATACTTACGATGATTCTCCTTATATGGTTTCAATCGCTCTTTGACAATCGTATTAATTCCTTCCGCGCCATTAGCAATTACTTGCGTCACTTTTGCCGGCGGAATATGATTCGGGTTCTCCGGATCCAAACGATATTTGAGAATATCTCGCACGTTGTTCTTGGCCAATCTAGTTTCGGGCACAGATGGGGTAGAATCGGTATTCGACATGATTTATATACTGGTTTTTGATATTGTTGTCTAATATGTATCTGATGTATGTTATCTTAGAAAATTCAATTTGTTTATCATCTATCCCCCAAAAAATATATACAAATTCTTATGATCCACGATGTTGTTGGCAACGGTCGCCAAACAAGATTCGCCGTTTACATGTACCGCCGGTCTTCAATGGCGCGCCACATTTCTTCTCGACTGGAGGTACTACCGATGATTCTGATTTAACATCTTTTACTTTTTCTTCATCCGTCACATCCTCAATTGTCACCTTGGTATCTGTTACATTGTCATCTGTTACATTGTCATCGGATACAACTGGAGCTGTGTCAGGTTCTGGTTTCTCATCATCATCCTCCTGATCATCATCATATGTTTCTGCAAATTTCACACGACAACCTGGTTGCCTGGACGATTTTTGATTGGTGCATTGTTTTGATTTATCATTATCTGCATCATCCTGGGGTCCACCCCCCTTATTATATTCCGACGGATAATTATCATGAGTTTGTTTCAACTTTTTCTCATTCAATAATTTTTTTAGCTCGTCTTTTGATATCTGTTCAACAAGATGGTCATGATCCGGACCCATTGTAGAACTTGCCGACGACTTATCATGTGGTGAGCGCGATCTGGCTTGTGACGATGATTGTGTTGACTGATGTATTGGCGGATATGCTGTATCAGTGGCCGAACGATATGTGTACGATTGCGGACCCATTGCCCCCGATGAATACAAGGCCGGATGTAATGCAGGTGGGGTAGGTGAAGATGGCTGGGGCTGTCCTTCCTGTCCTTTATAGAAATAAAGGAATGCCAAGAATAAAATCACAATAACTGCCAAGACCACAAGTATAATAATAAGATTACGATTATTTGTAGATTGAGATGTTGAAGTCTTCTTGGGCTCGTCCTCTTCATCATCGGCGACTTCTTCTCGCTGTCGACGTATCGGCATAGGAGGAGGGGGAGGAGCCGAATATATTTTTCCCGATGGCATCATTTCCGGATCTGAAATATTTGGTCTAACACTATATATTTCGGTCATTGCTCAGTTTATAAATTATATATTTTTTACCCTCTGTGGCTTTTTAATTGCGGTATGTTATATACTATTGATCAAAGATCAATAATGGATCCAGCCAAAATATTTATTAAACGGGCCGAATCATACATAACCTTTGCCAAACAAGCCGAGGAATATTTTAAACGCATGGAAAATGTTGTTCTTAGTTATCATCCTGACGAGCACAAACAATTTATCGATAACATCGCTTGGTTGAAAAAAGAAGCAAAGTCAATTACCACCACCGCGAAAACATTGTCCACCAGCTCGATGAAGGATATCGATACCTTGACTACATACTTAGAATTATATAATACTTTTACAACGGCCGAAGATAAAATGCAGAATATTCTTCGTGTCTTGGGCAATGAATTCTATAATCAAGGAATTTTTTATGATAAAAGTATGACGTGGAGTTATGAGATCGAGGCCGAGAAAAAAAAAGTGTTCACATCATACGACAAATATATGGCCGAGCGACTAGTGCATAATGCTGAAATATTTCCCCTGATTGCTAAGGGTGCTGGGATAATTTCAAATGTGAAGGGTGGCGTAGAAATACACAAAGAGAAAAGCAGTCGGCCATCATTCAGCATTCCGGCAAAGATACAACGCGATGTCAGTCTAGATCTAAAATTAAAAGAATTAATTATTAAGCAGCATTTTACAAATGACCTCGCGATATATTTGGCCAGCATCATTATCAACACTGTATATATGCGGCCGGCCATTGAATCATTTAAGAATGATGCGCTGGATGTATCCCCCCCAAACATGTCCGCGATCATGCTCAACCGCCATGGAATGTTTCCCATTAGTGACACGATGTCCATGGAAAACCTGATGAAATATTTGCGGATAGAATATAACTCCAAGAAATCATTAAAACAACTTAATGAATTAGGGAAAGGGGTTGTACTGGTGCGGAAAATAGTTGATAATCCTATCCGATATAATCTATTGCCGCTAATTAATGAACATTATATTGAAAAGAATAAGTTAGGCACATCCCCCACATCCGGACTTAATACCCGTATTATCCGCAGATTTAATACAATTGTGACTTTGGAACATGCTTCAAACCCGAATCATATCCACACGTGGGCAATAGAAAAATTCATTGAAGACAAAGGAGTGATCTATCCAGAATGTTATATTATTGAAACTGTTAATGATAAACAATATCATCTCTTGTCAAATAGATTTGATAGACCATTTATCCGCGGACGCCTCGCGGAACAACTTGGCACAACCTCGCGGCGTCCTATAAAATATAATGAAATCATGTCTGATCGGATCTTCAAAGGAATGTTGCCGAATTTTACCCAGCATTTGCGGGATTTTGATAAAGAGAAAACAGAATTATTCAACGCCGAGACTTTCAAAGAAGGAGTGAAGCGCGATATTACGAAAAAAATAGAAGAGAAGTTGGCATTAGTCAAGCCGATTCATTATCAGGAGATATTCGCTGATCGGACCATCGGCAGCGGAGTAATTGGCAAAGTATTATATAAAGAATTATTGCCGGCAACTAAACATGGTGAATTCCATGTTACATATCTGAAGAATATTGATAACATTATTACAAAATATAATATGGCGATCAATACCGAATTGATGAAAATATCTGTGCCGCCTTCTTACTTTGTGGAGAAATCGGATGTGGATCTGCGCAAATATCTTGTTGACTCTTATATGTCGGCGGTCAATAAAGCGATGGAAGAACTTGATGCTTCCATCTGGATTGACCTTGGTGCGTCACTAAAATTATTCATGATGCGGCGACTATTGATGAAAGTGTGATTAAATGAATCCCGTTTTGATTCTGTCCTACTCGTATATCATTTCTCCACTGTAGTTTTTATGAGCTTCAACAATATTATGTCATCGGAAAAAATTAATCCGATCAAATGGTAAGTACATCCTTGATTCCAAATGGAATTCCGGCGCGCCATTGTGCCATGGCCTCATTATACTGAGATAACATCTGTTGACGATACTTTTCCGGAGCATTTTCACACATGCGATATAGATCATCACATACTTTTTTGTCAAATGCCAGACGATCAGCAACAGGTCCAGACAATTCGGGCCCTAAAACCATAATAGGATTTCTACCAAACGTTTGAACAGCCAGGGATTTAATTCCATCCAAATCAAATGAGTATGGATCAACACAATACGGATACACAATTATAATCTCCTCAACACCTTGTTTCTCAACCAGCTCTTTCGCATCAACTATATCTTTTTTAAGTTCTTTCTCAGCATCTATGACTTTCCCCTGACTTTTTATGGTGTTTTCGTAACCTATCAAGTATGCCTGTGGTTTAGTTTTGGCACGGCCGGCGGCGGCATGCATACGTTGCAGAAGTTGCTGAATTTCCTGATTAAGCTGATGTTGGAGAGTATTCATGGCTATCTTGTATAGAATTGTAATGTGTTTACTTAATATTGTCAAATTTGGAATTCAATTTTGGTGAAAACATAGGCACGGCAATGAATGCTTAATCAAAATATATATAATAAATCGATAAATAAAATTTGTTATCTGGCCGATTTATCTTTATACATTTGAGTAATTCTCATAACTAATGAATTACAACTGCACTTTTCACGGATACTTCGACGGATACTTTGGCGGATACTTTGGTTTCCATACCCGCGACTGACAGGAGCGAGACGGATACTTCGACGGATACTTCGACGGATACTTCGACGGATACTTCGACGGATACTTCGACGGATACTTCGACGGATACTTCGACGGATACTTCGGCGGATACTTTGGTTTTCATACCCGCGACTAGCAGGAGCGGGACGGATACTTCAGCGGATACTTTGGTTTCCATACCCGCGACTAGCAGGAGCGGGACGAATACTTCGGCGGATACTTTGGTTTCCATACCCGCGACTAGCAGGAGCGGGACGGATACTTTGGCAGATACTTTGGCGGATACTTCGGCGGATACTTCGGCGGAGACGATCAGCATACTTTTGTTGATGGACACCATTAATTTACAAAAAATGTTGACAATCAATAATTGTCTGATGAAATAAATGATAAAACCTTGGTGTTAAATGATGGGAGTGGACTAGTATGATGTGGATTGCCAGATATGTTACTGGACGGGTATGATTAACTCACGGGCCCGATAACAAATAATCGCGCACAATGTAATCATAAGCTGGTCATAAAGTTGGTTCCTCAAAAATATATAGTTTATATGGTTAATTATGTAGATTACTCGCGCGCACTGCACGCCCCTTAATCATTCAAGTTTCAATTCCTTCGGAATATATCACTAATGTTCCATATAAGGTTCCATCCTGATTACGCCATCGCGCGCACCCCGCCGGCGATTTCTAATTCATATGTGGCCGCGCGAATTTTGCATCGGCGGCCAACGTGGTGAATAATTATTATATTGTTGATGCAAAAGTATGATCGGCGACAGAAAAATATAATATACTGAGTAAGAATCGGATTATCCACGAAGAAGTTTTAATTTTTTTAGTTCATCAACCGCTCGCGGATAAATCGGGTGGTCCTCCCCGACTGGCCTATATACATTGATCGACCCATCAAACTCATATACTTTGACGCCGAATAATGCCGCGGCATCTTCAACCCAATACCATTTGACCCCATCGACTATCACTTCCCGTGCCGTCACTGTCTTCTCCTCGACCGGAACACATCGGTCGGTGCCGCGGATGTCAATAACTGCATTATCATTGAATAATGTTCGGTTATTCGGCTGACATATGCGACACTTCGCGCCTTCATTGTACGCACATTCTATGGATACTTCTTGGCATGCCTCGGTGAACGAGTCAATTGATATCTGATTTTTAATTGATTCGCGGAATAATTTGACATCAGTCGTCAGCGGATCTGTCGTCCGGGTTAGGTCAGAAGTTGTTGGCAGCGGATCCATATTCGGCGTCGCTTCTTTCGTCGCCGGGCGAACTTCATTCTTCGGTACTGGGCCGGCGGTGACTATGCCAACCGAGGGAATGTCTCCGTCATCTGATATTTCATCTTGGGTAATTGCGGCAGAGACGCGTTCATCTTTCGCGCGCGGAAGTAATCGCAATTTTTCCATTACTTCCTCCTTCGTCTCATCGGGACGGATTGATAAATATATATATGTTGATACATTACGTTCCGCGGGCGGCAATCCAACGTGGGATTCATTGCGTATAGCACGATGCTTTACCTGATTAATCCGCGAATAATTCCAGTATGGCTCCATGACATGAACATGTCGCACATTTTTCAGGTCAAGACCTTCCGCCCCGGTACTCGATAACAAAATAAGTGAGATAATTTCGCCGTGCTTATTAGCATCAGAATTAAATATTGTTTTTATTTTCTCTCGTTCTTGCACCGGTATATCACCGTATACTACCGCAAATGTTCGACGGCGCGACGAAGATTCTTTCGCCGCCGGTTTATCTTTGCCTCCACTTATCGGCATCTCAATTGTTTTGACCCGCCGCCTACATGTATAAAATGCATAACATTCATGCTTCGATTTATCCGTCGACGGACTAATATCCAACGAAACATTATGGGCATCTTTCAGATATCGTTTCCATGACTTTGCCGTCGGCGATTTGATGTCGACAGTCTTCTCTTTATTATATTTTTTAGATAACAATTTCGGATACATTTGCAATTTACTATCATCGCCCCCTTGTTTTTTCTCGGCCGTGTGTTCAGATTTCATCGGTTCCGTAACCAACCATTGATTAGTATGTTCATTAATCTTCTCGACATCTTGCCCGGAATACAAATGGAATCCATGTAGACGAAGATACCTTTGAAATACTCCAAGCCCCCCGACTCCAACGAATTGCGAATATATGATTCCCAATTGGCCGTCATGCTTCATAATATTATTCAGGATTGCCTCAAGTTTCGGCGAATATATGTCTGCGTCAGGAATCTTCGACAAGATATCGGCCGCCCGCACATCTTTCACCTCAGCAACTATGCCCGCGGCATCC
>Ga0209542_10002584_pt1 | contig 40216 bp, 45 predicted proteins | sample RifCSPhighO2_01_FD_184028 | JGI IMG/M metagenome (GOLD analysis project Ga0209542, IMG submission 184028) | Soil microbial communities from Rifle, Colorado - Rifle CSP2_plank highO2_0.1 (SPAdes) (version 2) | ecosystem: Environmental > Terrestrial > Deep subsurface > Rock core/Sediment ... | reverse complement strand
AGCGCAAAATGCCGGTATTGTTGTTTTGAGACCATTTAATGAGCCAGAGCTTCTGATCCGCGATTCCTCTTTCTCCGAAAATGTTTTGGAACACATTCCAAATTGTTCTTTTCACATCATTCTCATTCAAAGAACTTTTGGAAACAAATTCAAATTTCACGTAACGCTTTTTTCCCCTCAAAGTTGGAGGAATAGGTTTCAAAGATTTCTTTTTCTCAGTCATTTCAATCACCAAACAAATAATCATTATCCATTCCGGCCAATTCCAACAATCCCTGTTCTATTTTCAAAGCATTTTTCCAAGTTGAATTTATTTCACGCATCCTTTTTTCACTCACGGAACCGTACTTACTCCTGAAATATTCATAACGTTCTTCCATTGTAACAACCGAATCATGCGAAACTCTTTTGTCGGCGTACCAAACAACTTTTGCTTCAATCGAGGTTTTTGCATCAAAAGAATTAACCTCGTCCAAACCATGTAATTTTACAATTTTTCCGAACTCCGGAAAACCTTTTTGCGAGAGAACATTCCCCGCTTCTTCCGCGTGCCTGCACTTGTTTTTTATGCAATGCATTTTCAAAAAATCATGCATCAAAGAAGCCCTATCAACTAAATCCAAATCAATTTTTGTTTTATTTTTCGAAATCTTTTCCGCGAGCTCGTTCGCAATCCTTCTCACAGCCTCGGAATGCTTTCTTATCTGAACAGGCATTTCATAAGCCGCAATCAATTTCTCGCATTGCTTCAAAGAAGGGATTTTCACTTTTTTCACTTTTTTCATTTCAATCTCTCCAAAAATAATTCAGGGTTTCTTTTAACACAATCAATTGCATTGTTTTTTTTCATCCCCAAAAAAACTCCGAAAGAGGAAAGATCCTTCGCCGCGCGCAATTCCTCTTTTTTCATTGCACCGCTAACAAAAAGAACCGGGGTTTTTGCTTTCTCCAATAATCCAAGGGCAAGAGAAGCGTTTTTCAACAATTGTGTTTGCCTAAAACCGCGTGCCTGCAAAAAAGCGGAAAATGTAAAGCACACAAAAGTATTGTTTTCGCGCAGAACATTGCAGGTTGCGAGATCAATGCAATTTTTTTCCGCATTGAAAGGATCAATGAGCAAATCTATTTTCTGCGAACACGCCCAAGAATGCATTTCCACGGAACCGCCTTGAACCGCCGTAAAATCACAAATCTTTTTGAATTTCTGCAGCGCGTTCTGATCTTTTTTTTGAAAAATTTTGCAAGAAAAAATTTCAACATTATTCTTTCTTTTTAGTTTGTTGAAATCCTTGAGCTCCTGCTCCGCAAAATCCTTGCACACAATCAAAGCATTATCTTTGAACTTCGGAGCAAGTGATAGAGCCTCTTCGAGGGAGGAATGGCGGATTAGGTTTAGGTTCATGGTGAAAATTAGTGAAGAAAATGGTTAAAGTTACTTCGCTTTTCTTCCCTTTGCGCGGTTGCTTGGCCTGATTTTTTCTGCACCCCTTCCTTTCTTATGAAGACCTCTTGATTTTCTGCCGGCACTTGTAAGGCCTCTTTCAGCCCTATTAGTGTGCTTGTTGAAAACAACCCAATTCCTTTCTTTATCGCTTCTCACAGTCATAGAAGCAGTATCAGCCAAAATAACCTCGTAATAAGTGGATTTACCGTCTTCGCCAACCCAATAAGAATTCAAAACCTCACAGTTAGGGAACTTTTGCCCGGCCTTTCTTTCACCCATTGCCTTTCTGCCTGTCCTTCGCGTAAGCTTTTTGACACCCATTCTCTTAGGGCGTCTTCCTCTTGCAGGTCTCCTATGCAAACCCGAACCTTTCCTAACTCTTGTAAGAGCAATAACATAACCCTGTTTTGCCTTGTAACCAAGCGCATGCGCCCTTGGAAGGTTAGAGGGTTTTTCAATCCTAATAACGGCCGCATCAAGCTGTCTTTGTTCAAGAACGTTTTTTCTGAACAATTCAGCGTACTTGTAATCTTTGCTCTTTGTTCCTTTGCGCTCATTCTGCAAAGTTGCCTTAATCTGCTTTGATAAACTCATAAAAAAACCGTTCAAAATAAGGGTTATTAGAAAATATAATCTATGGGCTAAGGAATATAAAGGTAACTTTAAGTACTGAAAACTTTAAATAACTCTGCAAACAATAAGGAAATTCTGATGACAAGACCAAGGACAAACCTGAAATCGGAAAAACCAGGGATAAGAAGTTTCAGCAGCATAAGACGGGATGTAGTGGCAAGAAACCGATTAGCTACCTCTCGAAAAGGAACAACCATTAGAGTAGGCGGAGTATTATACAAAAAAATCTCAAACTCAAACGAACCGCTTAAAGTAACAAGAGTCAAGGAAATTGGTATTTAACATTTTCCCAACCAAAATACTGAATGGCAGAATTGAAAATCAAAGCAATGGAAAAATGCGACCTCTGCGAAAAAGAGGCAAAGATTCGAATTCCTTACGGTCCGCATCGCTTTTGTGTTGAACACTTTAATACTTTTTTTGAAAACCGCGTTCGCAAAAATATTCGCACGAACAAATTGATCAAATACAACGAGAGAGTTGCTGTCGGAGTTTCCGGCGGAAAAGATTCAATGGTTACGCTTTATTTATTGCACAAAATCTTCGGAAATAGGATTAAGCTAGAAGCAATTTTGATTGATGAAGGAATTAAAGGTTATAGAGACAGATCAATGCAAATCGGAATTGATTATTGCGAACAAAATCAAATTCCATTTCACACTGTTTCATTCAAAAGCGAATTCGGAATAGAAATGACGGATGTAATGAAAAAAATCCACGAAGACGAAAAGCTAGGATCGACTTGTTCATTCTGCGGAGTGTTCAGAAGACACTTTTTGAATATGAAAGCAAAAGCAATTAACGCAGATAAATTGGCAACAGGACATAATTTGGATGATGAGGTTCAATCAATTGCAATGAGTTTATTTAGAAACGATTTTGCGAGATTGGCCCGCTTGGGAGAAGACGCAGGATGGCGCAAATACGAAGAATTTGTTCCGCGCATAAAACCACTTTATGATACGCCCGAAAAAGAAATTATTGCTTACGCAGCATTCAATGGAATAGAACATTACTCGGAAGAATGCTGTCCTTATTCCTGGATGGCAATGAGAAACCAATATAGGAAAATGCTCAACGAATTAGAGGATTCGATTCCAGGATCGAAATACTCAATACTTGCTTCATTCAGAAATTTGAAACCATTATTACAGCAACACCAAAAAGAAAATGCTTCCGAAACAATGCACTGCAAAAAATGTGGGAACCTTGCAAACGCCGAAATATGTTCTGTTTGTTCACAATTGGAAAGAATCACCAATGTAAGCAAAATAGTTCAAACCGAATCAAAAAGTTTGAAGAAAAAGAATTCGTTGACTTGTGTTGAGACAAAGGGAATGTGAAATAACCGGTTTCTGTATGCCAAAGATACCTTAAAATATTTTCCTGAATACGAGAATCTTACCTTGCCTTATTGGTTTAGGGGCCCTATGGTCTACTGGTTATGACGTGACCTCGACATGGTCAAGAAGGCAGTTCAATTCTGCCTAGGGCCAAATATTTCTACTTTTTTTGAATAAACCAAAGTTATAGTTCTGTACCTTGAAAACATTAAAATAGAATAAAACCCCTTTTATATCATGAAAAACCAACACCCGGGAAAAACTTTCAGAGCAAGAGTTGGTTATAGATTACAAGAAAGGGATGGGAATAGGAACATAGAAAATGATGCAGCTTTGCTCAATGTAACAGCGAGAGAAATTCGGGAATCGGGAACATTGGACGAAAGGACTGTTGCTGCCATCAGATCATATGTAAACAGAAAAAGTTCGCTTCGAAAGATAGCTGAAAAATCAAACGTTGGTTTGAAAGAACTAAAAACGGAAAGAAGGAGAACCGGAGTACAATATGCTGAAAAAGGAGATACTGAAAGGATAGATAAGTCTCCCGCCAGAGGAAAAACAGGCCAGATAATTATTGATATAATAGCACAATGGAATACGGGAACAATTCCAAGAGGTTTTTACGCAGGTTTAGCAAAGAAACATGGAGTTACAAAGCAACTTGTTTCGGAAATAGCAAGGCAAGTAAGAAGAAACTAGTTAAGCAAACTTTTGCACTTCTATTAAATTAGAATGCTGCTTCTGCAGAGAATGAATGTTTCCGGTTATTATTACAGTATCGCCTTTTTTGAAATTGAACTTCTTCTTCACAAGGTTCAAAGACTGCTTTGAACTAACACCATGGGTTTTTGAAATAAGCAAGGGAAAAACACCGAAATGAAGCAAAAGCAATTTGTAAGTAAGAGTGCTCCAACACAAACCAATGATAGGAACTTTTGTTCTGAATCTTGAAATCATCTGCGCGGTAAAGCCTGATCTGCTATAAGCAACAATTGCATTAACATGCAAATAATTTGTTAGCTGGTAAACGCTTTTTGTTACGGAATCACTAACATGATTTTGGAAATCCATTTGAACCAAATTGGGAACCTCTTGTTCAACGGCTTCACAAGCACTTCTCATTTCATGAACCGCGCCAACAGGATCAACACCAATAGAAGTTTCTCCGGAAAGCATCAAACAATCAGCACCATCCAAAACCGAATTTGCAATATCACTCACTTCCGCACGCGTGGGATAACGATTTTTAATCATTGATTCAAGCATTTGTGTTGCTACAATAGAAAACTTTCCGGAATTAACCGCTTCTTTCACCAAAACCTTTTGAAGCAAAGGAATTGATTCAGGAGAAACCTCCGCACCCAAATCACCGCGCGCAATCATAACACCTTCACATTCTTTGAGAATTTCCGAAAAATTTTTAACTCCTGTTTTGGACTCAATTTTTGCAATCAGAATGGAATTTTTCCCGACTTTTTTTCTCAATTTTTTCAAATCTTCCGCGTTCTGCGCAAAAGAGAGCGCGAAAAACGAAAGAGATTTTTTCTTCGCCCATTTTATAACCTGCAAATCCTTTTGAGAAAGAAAAGGAAGTTTTAGATCCGAGCCCGGAATGTTAACCCCTTTATTATTTTCAAGAACCGCATTTGCTGAAAAACGAACTTTTATTTTATTATTATTTTTTTCAATTATTTTTGAATCATATTTTCCGTCTTCAAACAAAACCCTCATTCCGGGATTTAATCTTGAATAAAAATCCATGCTGAAATACAAATCGCTTTTTGGAGAAAAACCAATAGAAATTTCATCACCTTTATTCAGCTTCAAAGTAGCCTTTGTTTTTAGCCTAACCTGCGGGCCCTTCAAATCAACTATAATAGGGATTTCTTTTGAAACACTTCTCACAGTTGAAACTAAAGCAGAATATTCCGCAAAAGAACCATGAGCCGTATTAATGCGAAAAGCGCTTGCGCCGCTTTCAACCATTTTTTTTAAAATAGCCTTAGAAGAACAAGCCGGACCCAAAGTGGCAATAATTTTAGTAGAACGAAAATACATAAGCAAAAATAAGAGAATTAGAAGTATTTTAACTCTTCGATTTTTTCAAAGAGGCTTTTTTGAGCTTTTCCTCCGGAACCTCATCAATAAGTTCGGAAACTTCTTTTGCGAACTTCTGTTCGAAATCATTCAATTCCTTTATCTTTTCATCAATACGCTTCAAATAATCATTAATTGTTTTATCCCTCTCAATAATGGCTTGCGCAAGCTCTTTCTTTGATTTATTATAATCTTCAACACTTGTTGTCACAGTATTAACAAACTGCTTTTTGAACAAATCCAAGGATTCCATTGTTGCATTGAATTTTTCCAAATCAAGCTGCTTTTCCTTTGCCTCGATTTCCGAAAGTTTTTTCTTGAACTTTTTGTCAAACAACTCAAGCGCACTTGAGAAAAGCCCGTCAACATTGGCACGGTACTCTTTTTCCAGTTCGGCAAGATTTCCGGCATCGATTTTTGAAACATCTTTTTTGTACTTTTCAAACTCCTTTGAAACATCCCTAAATTGTGATTCGATTTGCGCATCAATCTGCTTTTGCCTCGAAACAAGCTCCTGCTCCAAACCCTTCATCGCACTCAAGCGCTCCATAATTCCTTGGGGATCAACTTTTCTTGTCATTTCATCAAGTTCATCAAGCTTTCTCTGAACCTGTTTTGCAAGTTCTTTTTCCTTGTCAAGCTGCATCTGCTCAATCCTGTGCTTTGCATCCTCTAACAATCCCTCGGTTACTTTTGACTCCAATTGCAAAGCCCTGTTCAAACGCGCCTCCATTTCATCACGCTTCTTCTTTGATTCTGCCATGAATTCCTCAAACTTTGACTGATTTTGAATCAAAGATTTGTTTGTATCGCTAATCATTTGGCTTTTCACGGTTTCAAGAGAAGAAAGCTGGTCAGTCATTTGGTTCAAAATTTCCTGGTTAAACCTTTTCTCTCCCTGAACCTTGACAACCTGTTCCTGAACCTTTGAATGCAAATCCTCCATTTGATGGGCGCGCGCCTCAATTACTTTTTTTAGTTCCTCGGCCTTTGCTTCCAAATGCGTATCAACTTTGTTGTTGAACAATGTTCTTTGTGATTCGAGAACGGTTTCCATTTTCTTTGATTCCACCTGAACTCTTTGCTTTATTTTTTCATCCAAAACAGCATCAATATTCTTTTTCAAACGCTCCATTTCCGTGAGCTTTGCATCAACAGTAGCAAGAATTCCCGCTTCCCATAATTCCGAAAGATTTTTGTCAGGAGTAAAAGATGGCGCAGAATAAGAAGAAGAATAACTCGGATTTTTTATCTGCTTTTGAATTACAGGAGTTTTCAAGTCCTCTTTCTCGAGATCATCATAAACTTTGCTGTAAATATCCTCTTCGCTTTCATTTGATTCCGGAGCGCTTGGTTTTTGAGTGCTTTCAGTTTTTACTTCCGAAAGCATTCTTTTCGCGGTTTCCTCGTTAACGCCGACGCTCTTCAAATTATCCACGATTTCCTTATCCGTAATGTTCAACTCAAGAAGTTTCCGAACAGAATCCTTTAGAATTTTTTCCTTTTCCATGTAAAAACCGCCAAAATGTCAGCACTATATTGGGGATTTCTATTATTTAAAAATAAGGGTAAGCCGAAAAAACGAGAAATAGTTCACTATGCAGACAGTTTGATGCAAAACGCTGATTTTATTTAAAATTTAGAGGAAGATCAATGCCCTCTTCTTTTTTCATTACTTGCCTTAATTGTTCAAGTGTATAAACCCAACGTGCGCGAACCAATTCTTCAGACCCGCCACTTGGCTTCACAACATGAAATCCGAATTTGTAAACCCCGTGACCGGTTTCACGAAAAACTTTTACAATACCATTTTTACCTTTAAAACTACCCATTATACCGGGAACACTTTCATGATGAACTGGCTTTAAGTGATCCATTAGCTTGGTACGATCTTTATCCTGCTTACCGCCAGGTTTAGTTGGTTTTCCCATTAAAATAGTAAGAAAATTCGCCCTAATAAAGTTAGCGTTTGGCCGTCACTGGGATAGAACCCGCGATTAATATCTTGTAAGCACTGTTCAACCAGTCACCTCCATTTCTGAATTTTTTCTTAGGACTCTGCTTTTCTCGGCTTAAACCCTCGCCCTTGCGTTAGGCAAGGGATTTAATGCCTCCAAAAGCAGCGAACCGTCCACGAAAAAATTCAATCCTTCGTGGAGGTGATCCGATGGTTGAAATTCAATTTCCAAATAAACAAGAAATAATCCAAGCGCTTCAAACAGAAGAGCCAACAGACAGAGAATTATGGATTCTCAAACACTTCGGGGGCGATCAGTAATGGCCGCACCGGCACCGAGGTCGGGAAGGCAATATAAAAGCGAAAACGGTTTTTCGTATATGCTTGATCTCCAGAAATTTGAAAACAAGAGAATTGTTCTTGAAGACCCAAAGGGATTTTTTAGCGAGGTTAAAAAATCTCCAAAATACAAGTCCTGGAAATCACTCGTTGAAAATGTGGATTGCGGAGATACGGCGCTAAAAGAATGCCGACGTGGAGAAAGAACTTTCAAGGGGAATGTGTTCACTAAACTATTGAGTTACCTAAGCAATTCTCAGCAACAAAAATTTGTTCAAAACATAAAAGTACTGGATCCTTCCTGGGGTTACATTAAAGGCGGGAAAAACTCAATCAGAAGTGCGAAGCAAAGGCTTGGAGAAAAAGGCTTTCTGGAACACTTGAAAAAATTAAGGAATTCGTCTGAATTCTCTGGATTTGCAGGATGGCATAAGCGCATGAAGCAGGAGAATCCAAAAGAATACAGCAAGCTGCAGAAAGAGAGATGGCTAAAACTTATGAATTTCTTGAGAACCAATCCGGAAGTAAGACAAAAGGCAATAAAATCTATAAAGGCAAAATATGGCGAAGACCATTTTTCAAGGCTGGGATTAACATCAGCTTCAATTCAAGGACTTGGGAAAAGAGAAATGCTTGTTGAAAAGGAAATTTCAAATTTGGGATTTGAGATCGAACCCCATAAGACAATTTTAGGATCCAATTTTGATTTTGTGTATAAAAAAGAAAATGAAATTAAAGCCGTTGAAGAGGTGCTGTCTTTCAAGAAGAAGAAAAGTGCGCTCTTTTTTGAAATACTGGTTTTGAATGAAAAGTTGGAAAGACTGAAAGAAAAGTACGAGGTTCCGTTTTTTATCACGACTTGGTATGAAAAGAATCTGAATTACAAAATAGAGAGATTCCCGCTGGAATTATTGTTATGGTGTCTAAACAAAAACATGACTCCCATTTTAATGGATGATAATTTTTTCAAGAATACGCGAAAAGATTTTCTTTTAGGAGTTGAACATATTTCAGAAATTCGCCAGCATTTTAGAGACAATCTGCAAAAAAGAAAACAGCTACTGTTAAACGGGGCAACCATACAGCTGAAGCAGCCTTTTGATTTGCTTGAAAGAAACCTGCATACATCCCTGGAAAAGGTTGGATTGAATCCATGCGGAAAAAAGCTGTTAGAAACAAAATACGGGACTTATACCGTTCCGGATAATTATTTTACATTCAACAATACTGACTATGCCGTTTTTGCGAGTATGAACGACAGTAAAGGGGTTATCGGTTCTTCTGCAATAATCAAAGAAATGATTTCTCCGGAAATAAAGACAATCGGAATCGTGCTCAATTCAACAAGAAAAAGGGATTACATGATCTCCCAAAAAACGTTATTAAACCGTTATGTTGATTATTTCTATGACTCGATAGGGGGATTTGAATCAGACTTGTCTGGGCCCTTAGCTCAGCCTGGTAGAGAAGATTGAGTCAATTGTTTTCTTGCGTTCATTTTCGCCATAAGCGCTCGGTTGGCAATCGGGAGGCCGTGGGTTCGAGTCCCGCAGGGTCCAATTCCACGAGTGGAGAGCCAAGGGAAGTTTAAATTCCTCTATCAAGTTGCTTTAAATGCGGGTTCGATTCCCCCAAGTCCAAATTCAAAATTTCTCCCGCTTGTCGGAAACCCTTTCAATTTCATGAAGAAAATGCTCTGGCGCTTTCACCATAGACAGACAACTTTATATTTTATTAAATAGTTTAATTAGCAGATGATTCTCCTTGAAACCAATGTTTTTGCGAATATTCTCACGATAATACTTTCTCTTGGCTTTTTTATCATTGCATTCTTGCCAATAATTTTGGTTATTTTCTTTTTTTTAGTTTTGATATTTATTGTTTTTTATGGTTTAATAAATTATAATTCAACAATTGTAGATAGACTAATTGATGACGTTTCTTGGGGGAGAAATAGCGAATCCGGAGGCTTTATTTTGGGTTTTACTGAGATTACAGAGAGTGAAATTAAAATAAAAGGTTTTTTTCTCCGCCCAGCTAAAACCATCAAAAGATCTGATTTAGTCGGGGCAATAAACTTTAAAGAGATAACCGGAAAAGTAATAAGTGAAGTTTATTTTAGAGAGAATCGATTACTAAAAATGTTTAGAATAATAAATCATGGGAATTTATTGCAAAGACTTCCACCAACAAAAGTTTTGAACGTCCCGACTCTGCTTTCAGCATTTTCAATCGGAGTAAACCAATTCAGCCAAAATCTAGGCAATCCAAAAAAAATCTTTGATACTTATTTTCCCGAAAGAGTAGAAAACCCGTCAGACAACTTTACTGAAGGCTCGGTCCTAGGAGCTATACTGCTCGATACAAGATTTTTGGAAAACGGAGAATTAGGATCGATAAAGCAAGTTGATAAAAATATACAAATAGAAAAATTGCCGTTGATAATTTACCCTATCACGGGGTTATTTAGATTTAAATTTTTTGAGGATGGAATAGGGGTTGAAACAATTATGGGGTTAAAATTTTTTGTCAAAAAAGAAAAAATTTTAGAAGTTCAAGTAAAAACATACCCTTTCTTGATGCAGACGACAATAGCTCATTTTATCCACACTGAAAAAAATGCTCCGGAAAGGATTTCAATAGCATTTCAAAATAAAGAACAACTTTTTGAAGAATTAAGAAAAAGAAATTATAAAATAATTGAATTAAAATACCCGTAGTTCGCTTTCAAAAGATTCAAGATACGCCAAAATGGCTTCTTTAATATTAGCAGTAAGTTCTTTCAGAGAGTCAGCCTGAGTATGGCAACCCGGAAGTTCCGGAACAGAGGCAACATAAACGCCATCCTCATCCTTTTCAACAACAACCTCAAAAGTCTTTTTCAAATCAAAACACCAAATAATATAAGCGGCATTTACAATAAAATTGTTTTGTTTTCACGGGCTTATAAAAAGCACATTATCGCCGCGCAAAAGGAGTTTTCCGTATTTGTTTTTAGTGTGACCATCCTCAAGCTTTTCCGCATCCTCAAGAACAAGGTTCATGTGAACATCAAACGCCTTCAAATTTCCCCTGAAAGAAACATTTCCTTTAAGCTCAACAAGAACCGGTTTTCCGATTGCATTGCTCAAAAGATCAAAAGGCCTGCTCGCATTAGGAGTATTCATTATTTTCCCCCCATAGAACCTTTCGACTCATCGATTTTTTTAGGCTTCTTTTTGAACAAGTTTGTAAACGGAGAAAACAACTTTGCGAAAAAACCCTTTTTTTCGCCCTCATCAATCTGAATCGAAAGTCCCGCAAGTTTTGCTGCAGCCCTTTGAATTTCAATTGCCGCAGGAGTTCCCGGTTTTCTAATCATAACAGGCATAACTTTTTCCTGCATAAAACTTTTCCTAATCTCATCATCAAAAGGAACAGTAGCAAAAACAGGAAGCTCCAACATCTTCATCACATCATCCTTCTTTATTTCACCGTTTTCTTTTCTAACAAAATTCATTATAACGCCGATTGTTTTGCTGCCCAATCTTTGCGCCGTAATTTTTGCTTTCAAAACATCCGCAATACTTGGAGAGGTTGGCATTGTAACAAGAATAACCTCATCTGAAGCTGCAATCGCGGCAAGAACATTCTTCTCAATTCCCGCGGCACAATCAAGCAAAATAAAATCAAACTGATTCCTGATCGAATCTATAACAGATTGCAATCTTTCCGAATCAACCCTTCTATAATTCTCAAGGCTTAAACCGGATGGAATAAATTTTACTCCTGCGGGCCCGTCATAAATCGCATCCTGAATATTTGCTTCTCCCAAAAGAACATCATGCAAAGTAATCGGAGAATTCTGCATGTTCAAAAGAAGCGAAAGATTTGCCATTGCAATGTCCGCATCAATCAAACAAACATTCAAATCGCGCTTCGCAAGCGCAATTCCGAGTTCAGCGGTTATAGTAGTTTTGCCCACACCGCCTTTTCCCGAAAGAATTGCAATTACGCGCCCCATAAAAAAAAACCTTTCAAAAAAACCAATTTTCAATTAAAATAGAAAGCTGCTTTAGGAATAAAAATTTACCCTTTAACACCCATAGAACCCGGAACCGATTTAGTCAAAAAACCGTTAATCTCCTTTGTAAGCGCCCTTAATTCAATCATGGAAAGCTCGGAAGACGCCTTGACAATGAAAAGCTTGTCATTCTGCGGAAAAAGAATGCTCCAACCTCTCCCGTTTTTAATCAAAACAGACTCGCTTTTTGGGTGCTCGCTTTGAACATAATTGAACAACGCAGCTCCCGAAATCGCGGTTGAAACCGCATTGCCATTTACAGAAGCAATGGAGCTTCCGGTCATAGTGGAAATAACAATATCATCCACCAAATGCTTTTTCGTGAGAACACTCAAAAATTTTCTAACATCTTTTGTGTTCGTGTCAAACTCAAATTTGTCCAAATAATCCTCGAACAATTTCAAATGCTGTTCCGGTTTAACCGTATCATCCAAATCAAGGACTTTGGCGGCAACAGCCCTAAAAAAATTTTTTACATCATTCAACAATTTAATCACCTAAACTGCTTAAACCGAGTTTTTTGAAAATATCCTTTTTCGAATCCTTTTTTCCGAGAAAATCCTTCAAAACTAATTCCGCTTGCTGCGGGGAAAAAACTTTTGGGATCGATCTTCCTATATCCTTCTTTGAAATCACTTTATGCAATTTTGCCTTGTCGTTAAATGCGGTTACAAGGTCAACCTGCTGATTGCTCAAAGAAACAATATCAGCTGAAACGTATTCAGCCGCAAAAGCATTAAAAACATGTTCAATAGAAGAATCCCCGAAAACGGTTAAACCCTGCAAATCATACTCATAAATGGAACCAACCAAAAAACCTTCTTTGAACAACAAAATGCCCTCTTCCAAACCGTTAAAACCCTGGAGAGTCATTACAATATAACCGGAAAATTTTTTGTCAAAAAAACTCTCCACCAACCTTTGGGAATCAATTTCCCTAAAATTAACCCCCTGACTAATAACCTCTCCAACCGGAAGATTCATGGAACCACTTTAGAATTAAAGCAAATAACTATATTAAACTGATTTTATCCAAAAAATCAGTTTCTTTTTATTAAAAACAAAACCCCAAAAACAATCAAAATAAGCAGTATAGGAGGAAACTCCGGAACTGAAACTGTTGTGGAAACAAGAACGACTGTTTGCTCATCAAAATTGTTTCCTTGGATGGAATCTGAATTCGGCGGATTTGTTTCGGTAATAATCGCTCTGAATTTGTAAGAACCTTCGTTTAGGGAAGTTGTTGGAACCGGAAAATTAAAAGTATTATTCGGACCCCGAAAGTCAGTAGTAGTTGTTGGCAAAACTACCGCCCCATTAATTACATTAAAACCCTCAACTACTAGAGTCCCTGAACCTGTTGTTTCCACTGAAAAAGGTATTGGACTTGGTTTTACAAAAGAATCTTGTGTAAAAACAATTTTTACGCTTGCTGTGTCGGGCGCATACAAAAATGGGATTGACAAAAAAAGCAAAAAAACTACTGCAAAAGTCCTGTACATCCAAAAGCCCCGAATAATGAAATTCAGTACTAATTGCATATTCTTTCTATAAATACATTATTGTGGCAAAAACTTTAGTAAGATATTTAAATTGAACCAAATTTTAGTCTTTAAGTGATAAAATGGCGGGCGGAGACAAAAAATTTACTGATGCGGGACAATTGAAAGTCGGATCCTATGTAATCATAGAAGATGAAGCATGCCACGTGAAAAGCGTTGAAAAATCAAAACCGGGAAAACACGGAGCGGCCAAAGTTAGAGTTACGGCAATGGGGCTTTTCAAAGAAACGAAAAAAAACCTCATGAAGCCAACAGATGCAAGCGTTGATGTTCCGATTGTTCTCAAAGGAAACGCACAAGTCGTAGCCATCATGGGCGCGCAGATACAAATAATGGATCTTGAAACTTATCAAACATGGGATGCTGAAAAACCAAAAGACATTGCCGGCCTAACAGGGGGGGATGAAGTAGAATACATCCGCTGGGGCGACAATTTGAAAGTCGTTAGAAAGAAAGGGTCGAACTAAAAAAATTAATTCAAATTTTTTAAAATAAACTACAAAATAGATTTTATGCAAAATTAAGTAAGGAATTACTTCTTTTTTTTCTTTGTTGGTGCTTTAGGTTTGCCGATTCTTTCTTCAGCACGCCTGCCCTTGAAAACAGGTACACCAAAAGCTTGACCTATAACAGGAACCCGGGTTTTCCCTGTTAACAATTTAAGCATTGGAGATTTCTGATCATTGGGACCTCGGCCTTGAGGTGCTAAAAAACCGCGTTTATAGTCTTTCGGATTAGTTCCGAGAATCATACCTGCTTTGCCTGATCGTTGAGCTGCGGGGGCTATTGAACTATGATATTCCCATCCAATAACTGGATTACGCCTAAAAGAAACTTGGGTTTCCCTGTCTTGCCTTCTCTCAGGAGAACCGGGTTTCCATTTTCCTCTCAAAGCCGCTTTCCTAGCCATAACAATAAAACGCATTCCGAGTATTTATAAGTTTTGGAAAACCATCGCTCAGATTACATTGAAAATCCAAAGGCAATGAAAATCTGTCTTAAAAACTAATTCCAAAAGAAATGCTTTATAGCAAAATAGTTAAACATAGGAAAAATAATTTTATAATGCATCAAAAAGGAAAAGGTGGTTTCGAAGAAAAACACACCGCACTCCCGCATCGCAAGGCTGAAAATCTTGTACGAGTATATGGAACAGAATCCGGAAGAATACGAGAACTAAAAATTGCCCTGGCTTCACTGAAAGCAAAACTTGGATCCGCAACAAAATATTCGAAAAGAATGGAGCTTCGGCTACTAATGGTTCAGGTTAGAAGAAAAATTATGGAATCTAATTTAAAAATACTTGCAGAAGCCGAAAAGCTCGAAGGGCACTACATCCCACAAGTGACTTTAGCCAAACAAATTGATAGAATAAAAAAAACCAGCAAAAAAGAACTTAAAGAACAGGCGGAAGAACTAGCAAAACACTTTGAAAAAATCAGGGAAAATTGATTTTGGCTAATTTACCACAATTATTTTTCCCGTTCCATTACAATACTTTTCAATCAAATCCAAAATCTCTTTCATTGCATCATCAACATATTTCTGCGGAGTGTTCTTGTTCCCCTGAACGTACAAAAAAACATTCTTAGTTGAATTATCAACTTTAGTGTGTTCTCCTTGCTTCACATCCAAACGGCACAAAACAACTTTATCATCAACAAAAACATATTCACCTTTCTTTATTTTCATCGGATCTGTTTTTCCGAGAGGAATATACAATTCATTTCCCTCCGCGAATTTTACTTTAATGTTTCCGGAAATTTTTTCAATATCATGCGCCCCAACAATCAAACCCTTTTTGAGGGAAACCAAATTATATGAATCAACAACCGTGTTTATTTGCGGAATGTTCCCGGATTTCTTTGCCAAATCAATTAAGTTCTGTACCGCATGATATTCCTGCGGAACATTTGTATCCTTATACAAATCAAGATAACCCTGAATGACTTTGGAAGTTTCCTTCGAATCCAAAGAAGCGCTTTTTACAAAATCCTTTTTCAACCGCTCCAAACCCTCGTGCTTTTTTTTTACTGAAACTCCTTCAATAATCGCACAACTCAATTTGAAACCTAATTTTGATAATTTCGGATCTATGGAAACTTTTATTTCACGCGCGGATTTCTTTTCTTCCTTAAATTCAAGCTTTTCGAACAAAATTTCCTTTATCCCTAACTTGGTTCCGACTTTTAGGAGATTGAATTTTGCATCGGAAAAATTTCCTAATTTTACATTCAATTGTTTTGAAATTCTTTCACTTGTTTCAGGCAAAAACGGAGCAAGGAGAATTGAAATCACTCTAATAGAATCAAGGAGTGAATACAAAGTTGTTTCCAAATCCTTTCCTGATTGCTTCCAAGGTTCTTTCTCATTCACAAAACGGTTGCACGCGCCAACAAAAGAAAAAATCTCGCTCAAAGCACTATGAATCTCAAGCTTTTCCATGTGGTCTTCGATTTTTTTCAAATGCAATTCTTTTTGAAGCACTGGATCGGTTTTAGCGTTAGGAATTTTATTGTTCAATTTTTTTTCGGCAAGAGAAAGGGTTCTTTGTACAAGATTTCCAAGATCGTTTGCAAGTTCTTTGTTATAACGCTCAACCATTGCTTCTTCGGAAAAATTTCCATCCTCTCCCATAGGAACGTCGCGCAATAAATAATATCTAACAGTTTCCAAACCATACTTTTCGGAAATTTCCAAAGGATCAATTACAGTTCCCAAGCTTTTTGACATTTTTTCGCCGGAAGAAGTGTTGATGAAGCCGTGAACAAAAACCTTTTTCGGCGGCTCAATTCCCATTGAGAAAAGCATTGTGACAAACACGAAACTGTGAAACCATAAAATGTCTTTGCCCACAACATGAATATCCGCAGGCCAATACTTTTCAAATTTTTTAGAAGGATAATCTATTCCGCTGAGATAGTTAATTAGTGCGTCGTACCACACGAACAACACATGTTTTGGATTATTCGGCAAAGGAATTCCCCAACTAAAGCTTGTCCTTGACACGCTCAAATCATTAATGCCTTCTTTCACTCGGTTGATAATTTCCTGTCTCCTTCTTACAGGATAAATGAACTCCGGATTTTTTTCAATAAAATCCAGCCATTGTTTTTGATATTTACTCATTTTGAAAAAATAGGATTCTTCCTTGATTTTTTCAGGTTTTGTTTTATGTATTGGGCATAAACCATTTTGCAGATCTTTTTCAAGGTAGTATGCTTCGCATCCAATACAATACAAACCCTCATACTTGCCAAGATAAATATCGCCTTTATCAAATGATTTTTGAAACAATTTTTGACATATTTTTTCGTGCTTAGGATCGGTTGTCCTGATAAAATTGTCATATGAAATATTCCACTTTTCACACATCTTCTTGAATGCAATTACTTGCTGATCAACAAACTCTTTGGGTGTCTTCCCACTTTTTTCCGCCGCTTGTTGGATTTTTTTTCCGTGCTCATCTGTTCCTGTGAGAAAAAAAACATCTTCGCCTTTCAGGCGATGCCAACGCGCAATGCAATCAGCAACGGTTTTTTCGTAAGCATGGCCGAAGATGGGGCTTAGAATTTGGATAATCAATCGCTGTTGTAATATAGAACTTTTTGCTCATAGCCGCTTCACCTCCAAGATAAGGAACTATTATTACAAACCAGAATTTTTATTTAAACAGAACTGAAATTCAAAAAATAACCATTTAGCAGACAATTTTCAGTAACCAATCGCCTTTAGCCTCTCCTCAAAAGATTTCCTGAAAGCACCCATTCTTCTTTCCCTGGCACTCCAATCTGAATCCTTCATGACGCCGAAAAAGCGCATTATTCCCTTGTTCTGCCACTTGACAATATTACGGTTGCTCATATACTATATGTACGGCGTACACATATTTACAATTTGTGGATGCCTATCTGCACACAATACATAACAAAAATTCGGTTTCCGAATAAACCCGCGAATAGAAATTCCGATTCCGTAACCCAACTGGTTAAGAATTATTTACCCTTATTTGAATAAGAAAGTAATTTCCCAAACGCAAATTCTCAGTACGCAAAAAGGCAGTCGGGCAAAAGCCAAAGCGAAGCTTGTGGGGCCGCAGGTCGCACAGGTCTGACGGCGGACCTATCCGCCGCGCACCGGCATAGAGGGGTCTACGACTGTTTAAATACCAAAAAAACACCAATTTTTAGTGAACCGGAATGTACACACAGGAAGCGCTTGGATCAAGGGAAGATAACCCTTTTGTGGAAAAATTTGAGGCGTTTTTCAAAGACCGCTTCATCAAAGAAATTGAAAAGCTTGTGAATGATTATCCCGCAAAAAAAAGCCTTTTTGTCGATTTCAAAGAAATAGAACACTATGATGTTGATTTGGCGGATGAAATACTGGAAAATCCCGATATTTGCATGGCCGCGGCAGCGCAGGCAATCAAAAATGTAGAAGTTCCAATTCTCGAAGTTGATGAGTTCAGTCCGTACATCAGAATTTTTAATTTGCCCGAAGAAAGACAACCTATTTTGCGAGATATAAGCTCCTCGCACATCAACAAACTCATTTCAGTTGAAGGATTAATAAGACAGGTTACGGAAGTTCTCCCAAAACTAAAATTTGCAAACTGGATTTGCGCAAAATGCGACGCATCATACAAAGTTCCGCAAACAAAAAACCAGCCGCGAACACCGTCAATGTGCGCGGAATGCAAAAACCGAACATTTAATTTGGAAGAAGAAAGCTCGGAATTTGTTGACTATCAAAAAATACAAATACAGGAACCATTGGAACTTTTGAAAGGAAGCGAACAGGCAACAAACCTTGACATTTATGTGAGCGATGATTTGGTGAATAAAGTTGCGCCCGGAGATAGAACAAGAATTACCGGAATTTTGCGATTGGTGCCGCCAAAAGAAAAAAAAATAGTTTACGGACGCTATTTGGAAGCCGTGCATTTGGATGAAACCGCAAAAGAATTTGAGGAAGTTGAAATCTCAAAAGACGAGGAAGAGGAAATAAAAAAACTTGCCGCGCGCGACGAAGTTTATGATCTTTTAATTCAAAGCATCGCGCCCCACATTTACGGGCATGAAATAGTAAAGGAATCAATCGCACTCCAATTATTTGGCGGAGTAAGAAAAACGCTTCCGAATGATCAAATGATCAGGGGAAACATTCATGTTCTATTAGTTGGAGATCCGGGAATGGCAAAGTGCGTTTCCGGAAGCACGCAAATACTAACGGATGATGGAACAACCGTAAAGGCGGAGGATCTTGTGGAAAAATTCCTAAAACAAAATCCGAACTCAAAACTTGACGATGGCGTTTATTCCGATGCGAAAGGAAACATACCAATAATGGATGGGAACGGAAAAATAATTCAGGGAAAAATCCTAAGGGCATTCAAAAGAAAACCTATTGAAATGTTCAAAATCACAACCAAATCCGGAAAAGAAATAAAAGTCACTCACACACATCCTTTTTTCATCCCTTATCACGGAAAAATAAAGGCAGTAAAAACACAATACCTTGACACAAACGATTACATTGCAACTCCAAGAAAGTTGGAATTAAAACAAAAATTTCAGGAATTAACACCCCCTATACGCGGAAAAACAAACGCAATTCACATTGCCGTTCCTAAATATATTAATGATGAAATCGCGAGGTTAATGGGATATTATTGCGCGGAAGGTTACTCAAGGCAATCAGATTCGACAATGGAGTTAAGATTTACAAATTCAGATGATGAAGTTCTGGAAGATTTCACAAAGCTTTCAAAGGAAATGTTCGGAATAAAACCGCACAAAGTTGAAACAAGCGATTCATTTGAAATAAGAATCAGCGGCGTGGAACTCGGAGATTTATTGAAAAAAAATGCTCCCGCATTATTGGAAAAGTCCTCCGAAAAAGCGGTTCCTGAGAAAATACTCAAAAGTCCGCTTGATGTAAAAAGAAATTTCCTAAAAGGATACATTGAGGGAGAAGGGCATGTCAGGAGCGACATGCGATGCATTGAATTTTCCAGCGCGAGCCCAAAATTGGCAAACTCCATCCAACAAATGCTTCTTGAATTCGGAATAGTGAGTTCAAACAAGGAAGTAACCAACTTCGCCTCAAATACCGAAAAAAAAATAAGAAGAAAATACAGGCGAATAAGAATAACGGGGAAATTTGCCAAAAAATTTGCGAACGAAATAGGATTTGTAACAAAAAGAAAACAGGAAGCGGTAAGATCATTTGTTTTGAATGAAAAAAAAGAAAACACGAACGTGGATGTAATACCGAATATTTCAGAAGAACTCAAAGAAGCAAGGCAATCCCTCAATCTCACACAATTCGAAATGGGAATTCCGAGAACAACGTACCAGCATTTTGAGCGAGGAGACAGAAACCCTAGCAGAGAAACCCTCCAAAAAATTGCAATCCATTTGTTGGAAAAACTTGAAGAGCTGAACACGTATGATCTAAAAACACAGGAAAACATATTGAATATTTACAAACAGGCATTTTCCGACATTTTTTGGGATAAGATACAAAAGATAGAAAAAATTCCGAATGAAGAATGGATTTACGACATAGAGGTTGATAAATTCCATAATTTCATTTCAAACGGAATAATATCACACAACTCCGCAATCCTTAGGGCAACAGACGCAATTGCACCAAAATCAATTTACGTTGCGGGAAAAACCACAACAGGAGCAGGAATTTCGGCAACCGCGGTAAAAGACGAATTTGGAGAAGGGGGATGGACACTCAAAGCAGGAGCGCTTGTACTTGCTTCCGGCGGAATGGCAATGGTGGATGAATTCGACAAAATGGATCCGGAAGATAGAAGTGCAATGCACGAAGCACTTGAACAGCAACAGATCAGCGTTGCAAAAGCGGGAATTGTTACAAAATTTAAAACAGAAACATCCGTGTTGGCGGCGGCAAATCCAAAATATTCCCGCTTCGATCCTTATCAACCTTTTATTGAACAAATAAACCTTCCCCCAACACTCATCAGCAGGTTTGATTTATTTTTCATGATCAAAGATGTTCTCGATAGAACAAAGGACATTGAAATAGCAGGGCACATTTTGAAAAGCCACAAAGCAGGAGAAATGATGTTACAAAGAAAAAAAAGAGGGATAGCAAAAAAAGACATGGAACTTGAAGAAATGACGGAACTCATCACCCCAAAAATAACCGGAGATTTATTGAAAAAATATATTTCCTATGCACGCCAAAACATTTTCCCAATATTAACAACAGAAGGAATGCAAAAAATTTCTGATTTTTACGTACAATTGCGTGATCAAGGAAGAAAAGAAGGAGCTTATGCCGCAACACACAGGCAGCTTGAAGGATTGATCAGATTATCGGAAGCAAGCGCAAGAGTAAGATTGAGCAATGACATTGCAATACAGGATGTTGAAAGAGCAATAAGATTGGTCAGAACTTCTTTGGAGGACATGGTTACGGACCCTGAAACCGGAAAAATAGACATTGACATTATAACATCGGGGCAAACGCACACACAACTCTCTAATTTAAAGAAAATTTTGGCGATAATAAAAGAGAAAGCGCAGGAACTTGACATGGTTCCAATGGAAGAAGTAATAGCGGAAGCGAAAACGCAAGGTTTGGACGTCGACAAAGTCAGAGACCTGATTTCAAAACTCCAAAAATCCGGAGATGTTTATCATCCGAAACACGGGTTTGTGAAACCGACGTAAAGAATTTATAGATTGAAAATTATTGTTAATTATGGCGGACGAAAAATTGAAACAACTAATAGCGCGTTCTCTTGAAACGCCACGAACAGTAAATGGCGTGCTTGAATTTCTTATAGAGCACAACCTATTTCCCACAGAAGCAAGAGCTAGACTTGTGATAGAAGACTTGGCGGTAAAAGGGCTAGTAAAAAGAGAAAACATTTTAGCGGGAAGCCACACAAGACGCCCGGGATTGCCGCCAAGAAAAAGAATGCCATAGAACCAAAAACACCAAGAAGACGCAGATAAAAGCCTTTTCCAAAACTAATTATTTATGAAAATAAAGCAAAATTACATGCAGTTGCAAAAAGAAATAGCCGAAGCATGCAAAAAAGCCCGCAGAAAACCGGAAGAAATCACTTTGATTGCGGTTACAAAACAACGGAGCATGAAAGAAGTAAAAGAAGCGGTTTCGCTTGGAATACAGGATATTGGGGAAAGCAAGGCGCAGGAACTTGAGGAAAAATTTCCGGAACTCAAAAAACTGAAAGCGGATATCCATTTCATCGGACACTTACAAACCAACAAAGTGAAAAGCGTTGTTGAAATGGCGGATTATATCCACTCCGTTGATTCGCTTGATCTACTTAGAAAAATACATTATGCCGCGCTGGAAATAAATAAAGTGCAAAATATATTTTTGCAGGTTAACACTTCCGGAGAAAAACAAAAATTTGGAATGAACCCCGAAGAAGTTGAAGCGCTACTAACCACAATGAAAAATTTGCCTTATGAAAATGTGAAATTTATTGGATTGATGACAATGGCACCGCTTACAGAGGATACGCAAAGAATTCGTGAGTGCTTCCAAACGCTTGGAGAAATAAAAGAGCACCTGAGTCTGCATCATCTTTCAATGGGAATGAGCAACGATTTCAAAATCGCAATAGAGGAAGGGGCTACAGTACTTAGAATCGGAAGAAAGCTTTTTGAATGAAAAAAAACAACAGTTAAATACATCCATCCACTAATTCTGAAGCATGAACAAACAACTAATCGCACAATTGATTTTCATTTTTCTTATTACACAGGCAATCGGCCTTTGGACTGCAAATTTTTTAATTCAGGAAAACATCAAAACAACAATTGTAACAGATAACCCGGATGATGCCGAAAACGGAGTGGCGCTCATCATATGGATAATTTTCACTTCCGCGGTTTTGATCGTATTAATAAAATTCGCCCCGGACTGGCTGCTTGGAATCATACTAAAAATATTTGAAAGCATGGCAATATTCGGAACAACAATAATAGTATTACTCCCCACACGCGTGCTAGATGAAATCATTCTCGGAATCGCAACCCTATTGGTTATAGTGAGAATAATTTTCAGCAAAAACATTTGGCTGAGAAATATTTCAAGCACAATAGCTGCTGCCGGAGCAGGAGCATTAATCGGAGTTTCACTTGGAATTTTCCCGGTTCTTTTATTCATAGTACTCCTTTCGGTTTACGATTACATTGCTGTTTTCAAAACAAAACACATGGTTACATTAGCAAAAGGAGTTACGAAAAAAAATCTTTCCTTTACTTATGCTCTTCCGACAAAAGAACACCAATTTGAATTAGGAACAGGAGACATGGTTATTCCACTTGCATTTGCGGCAAGCGTTCTCGGGGCGACAAGCAAAACAATCCCCGAACCTTACAATTTCATACCTAGCATTGCAATTCTGATTGCATCGCTTGCAGGATTAATTATAACACTGAACTATGCATCGCTCAAAACAGGAAGGGCGTTGCCCGCACTTCCATTGCAAACAATTCTGATGCTCATTGCTTTTGGCTTGGCAAAATTAGCCGGATTTTAATGCACAACAAAAGCTTTCAGCAAACCAATACTATAATAGCCCGCAATTGCAATCAGAATATACCTGGTTGTTTTCCCCAAAACCGCCGCAACAAAAAATTTTTTGAAATCATATTTCAAAAGACCGGCAGTAACTCCGATCAGATCGAAAGGAAAAGGAATTATTGCGCCGATGTAAATGAAAATCATACCTGATTTTTCCAATTTTTTTGTAATATCAACCATTTGATCAACCTTATACAAACCCTGTTTTTTTATTGTAGAAACACCCAATACACCGATCAGATAACCGCTCATTTCCCCAAAACCTGCTCCAATCCCCATGATCAACCCCAATAGTAGCGCATCATAAATACTTGCCTGTGAAGAAGCAAGCGCAAACAAAATAGGTTCAACAAAAAGCGGAAAAAGAATTGTTGCATTCGCAATCAAGGCGCCGATGAACAAACCAACCAAACCATAGCCTGTGGTAAGGGCAAGGACAACTTCATAATTCTGCGAAATAAAATAAGCAACAACAAAAAAACCGAGAATGAGAAGCACATTCCTGACTAAATCAAAATTGGAATGCTCTTCACTCATAAATAAAAACCGGATTAGGCAGTTCTTAGTTTTGCGCCGGAAGGAATCTTGGATTGTTTAGTATGATGTTCTGTCCGAATTTTTTCCATCAACGTAGCCAATGATTTCAATTGATTGGTGTTAAGATCCTCAAAAGACCCATGAGTTTTTTCAAATTTTTCCAGAAGCAGGGCATGATCCGGATGAACCTTGCCCTCATAGTTTCCAAAATCCCTGGCAAAAAGCTTGGCGGCATTATAATTCTCCGACACCATTAGAGCCATAAATTTATGATAGGAAGATTCGATGTGAGCCATACTGCTCTCCCGACTAACTTTTTTACCGAGCATCCCGCTGAATCTCGATAAATGCCTGGAAAAAAAACTCTGTGGCTTATTATCCGCTCTTGGAGACTGTTTAATTTGTTTCAGTTTTCTGACCATAACTAATTCAAGGTTTCGAGCATATTTAATTATTACGCTAAGTCCAAAACGCGGTGGAATTCATTTAAAAGGCTTTAACAACGCAAATGATTCATGGAATACGACAAAATGCTCGCGCGCCTTTATGGATCATTACCGGAAAAAACGGTTTCCAAAGAAAGGTTCGAATTGCCTAGATTAGAGAGCAATGTACAGGGAAAGAAAACAATAATAAAAAATTTTACACAAGCCCTCAAAAGCGTGAAAAGGGATGAAAAGCACTTTTACAAATTTGTAACAAAAGAAACCGCAACCGCCGCAATAATCGACGGGGACAAGCTTATCCTCAACGGAAAATTTTATCCGGATATGATGGACAAATTGTTCACCGCTTATTTGAAAGAATATGTAATGTGCCAGGAATGCAATAAACCCGACACGGAAATAATAGACAGGAACGGCGTGAAAATGCTCAAATGCACCGCATGCGGAGCGCTCAGGCCTGTAAAGGTAATCAGGTGAATACTAATTGGAAAACATTTTTTGCAAAGTTTATGAAATGCAAAACCAAAAGGTTCTCGCGTGCTGCGATGAAAATATTCTCGGAAAAAATTTGAAAGAAGGGAAATACGACGTTACAATTGATGCGGATTTTTACAAGGGAAAAAAAACATCAGAAAAAGAAATGAAAGAACTTTTGAAAGAGGCTGATAGCGTAAACTTGTTCGGAGAAAAAAGTGTTGGAGTTGCACTCAAAGAGGGGTTAATAAAAGATTCACAGGTCATAAAGATCAAGGGCATAAAACACGCAATACTATTGAGGTTATAAATTTGGCAAAAGAAGTTGAAACAAACGAACAGGAAGCGGTAAGAAAAATCAGGTTGCCGAACAGGAAAGAACTCGAAATGTTCGGAGTCGTAAAACAAATAATGGGCGGAGACCAAATAAAAGTTCTGTGCGAAGACGGACAGGAAAGATCATGCAGAATTCCGGGAAAAATGAAAAAACGCGCATGGATGCGCGAAAGAGATGTTGTTATAATCAAATTATGGGATTTCCAGCCAATAAAAGCGGACATCAAATGGCGCTTCATAGGATTCCAGGTTGAATATTTGAAAAGAAAAGGGTATTTGGATAAATTACCGGTGTAAATTTATATATAACCTATTTGTAAGATTTGTATGCCGCCTCAAAAGGGAAATAAAGAAATAATATTCGAAAAAGACGGGTTGAAGATATCTGCCGAAAACGTTAAACTTTCTAACGGAGAAGTTTTAGAATACAAAATTTATTACAATGATGTGATTACATGGCAAATCTCAGGAACTGCAAATGGGAGAACCTTCAAAGGAGGCATATCTGAAATGATGGGCATTCATGCTTTAGAAAATAGGGCTTTGTATAAACTTGCAGGAAAAGCAAGAGACCCAATTCTCCAAGACCTTGAAAGAAGGGGTTTTAAAAAAATTACAGGTGTGGAACGACCGAAAATTGCAGAATTTCTAGAGCGAAAAGCCAGGTTCACAAAAGAAAAACACAGCGAAGCATTAGGGGGCTTCCCAGTGTCAAAAAACCTAAGGCGAAAATAAAATAATCTTCTTATAAACTCTTTTTTGAAATACTTTTTATGGATCAATTCTACGAACACGATTATGAAGTGTTGAAGCAAAGGATTCGCCAGGAAGCGGATCGAAAAATATTCGAAAAGGTTTTTGACAGGCAAACAATTCTTGCGGTGCATGACCTTGCAACTAAAGGAATGTTTGATGTTCTAGAACATATTGTAAGCACGGGAAAAGAAGCGCATGTGTTTGCGGCACGCGACGGAGCGGGAAACACACGCGCAATAAAAATATTCAAAAAAGAAACAACCGATTTCAAGAGAATGATCGATTACATCAAAGATGACAACCGATTCCAGGATCTGAAAAAAGACAGGAAAAACCTGGTTTTTGCTTGGACAAGAAAAGAATACAAAAACATGCTCATAGCAAACAAAGCAAAACTAAGCACGCCGGTTCCACTTGGATTCAAGGAAAATGTAATAGTAATGGAATTTATTGGAGAAAAAGAAATTCCATCACAAAGATTGAAAGATGAAAAGCCGAACAAAAAACAATTGGAAGAATTTAAAGAACAAACAATAGATTTCATGGCAAAACTTTATATCGCGGGATTAGTGCATGCGGATCTTTCGGAATATAATATTCTAGTGAGAAAAAATAAATTGTTTTTCATAGATTTCGCACAATCGGTTTTATTGAGTCATCCAAAAGCAAGGGAATTTTTCGAAAGAGATGTTTTCAACATGGCGAATTATTTTTCAAAAAACGGAATCGAAACAGATCAAAATTCTTTTTACGCGGAAGTGAAAAAAAGAAAAGAAGAATTGGAGTGAAACTATTTTGTTTTCGTCGCGATTTTAATCAATGATTGAATTGCCGTATTAGAGAATCGCTCAACTGCACTCTGGCCATTAGAGAATCCGGAAAACAGATTTGCAGCTCGTGCAGACCCCACCTGTTTTATTAGATAAACTAATTTCTCTGCTTCTTTTGGACTTTTGAGAGCAGAATTCAGAAAATGGCTTGCCAGAAATGGGTTTTTTAGAAGTCTCACAAATGCAGCAGTGTCTTGCGGGCCGATTTCTGCCAATACGATGTAAAGCTCATTTATTTTTTCCAATCGCAAAATAAAAGGGTCTGCAACATTTGACAGCCAACTTTTATCCAAATATTTTTTAAATTTTTCAAAAACACGAATTTTCTTCCTGAACCTACTTCTAATTCCCCTTATTTTTTTTTCAGTAAGCTTGCCTCTGGCAGACGGCCATTTGCCGCTAAACTCCTGTTCACTTTCCACAGGCTCAAGAACAAGCAATCTAACCGCTGTTTTTAATGTTATTTGCCTCTGCTCTCGAACCAACACCCCCATATTGCCAAGTCTGGCTGCACGCCACCTCTCCCCAGGAGGAGGTCGGAAGACTTTTCCGGAAGAACTTTTTCTAATCAGTTCTGGCATGAAAAGATTTCAAATGACCTACTTAAAAAGATTAACCTATGCGATTTGAGGTAATTTCGCCGAAATTTTAGCAATATATAATAATATATAGATTCTATTATATGATAAATAATGGAAGAAAGCTCTGAGATTCTTTTGGTGCCTCACGACAGGATTGGCGTGCTTATTGGACCAAAAGGAGCCGTTAAAAGGCAGATTGAGAAGAAAACTCAGACCAAAATCGATATTGAGAGCGAAGAAGGGGAAGTAGAGATAACTCAAAAAGGGGACGTACTCAAATACCTTAAAGCACTTTCGATTACAAAGGCAATAGCAAGGGGTTTTTCCCCCGAAAATGCACTCTTGCTCTTGCAAGACGAGAGAGTATTGGAAATAATTGATGTTAGAGATACGGTGGGAAAGAATAAGAGTGCCATCACAGCAAAAAAAGGAAGGGTAATAGGAGCTAAAGGAAAGGCAAGGAACGAAATAGAGCACGAATCCGGAACGAAAATAAGCGTTTACGGAAAAACAATAAGCATTATAGGAAAACCAGAGGAAATACAAAAAGCAATAAGAGCGATAAACCTCCTTCTTGGGGGCGCCTCACACGACATGGCTTACGATTATTTGAAAAAAGATTTTGAAAAAGGAAAATTCGAGTTGTAAAAAAAATGGCGGAAAAAGAAGAAATCGAAACCACGAAAGGCGCGGAAGAAATCGCAAAAGAATTCAAAGAACATTCAGTTGCTGAATTCTTCAAAAAGAACATGCAAATGCTGGGATTAACAGGAAAAATAAAAGCGCTAACAACAATTGTACATGAATATGTAACAAATTCTCTTGATGCATGCGAAGAAGCAAAAATTCTTCCCGATATCGAAGTACAAATCAAAGAACTTGGAAATGAATATTATGAAATAACGGTAAAAGACAATGGCCCCGGATTAACAAAAGAAACCGTGGGAAAAGCACTCGGACAATTATTGGCGGGAACAAAATTCCACAGAATGATGCAAATGCGCGGACAACAGGGAATTGGAGCTGCAGGATGTACAATGCTCGCGCAAATAACAACAGGAAAAGCAACGCAAGTTATTACAGGAACAAACAAGGGAAAACCAATTAGTTTAGAAATAACAGTTGACCCGAAAAAAAACCAGGCAAAAATTGCAAACCTCCAGGAACTCAACAAAGAATTCAAAGGAACACTAATCAAAGCAAAATTCAAAGGAGTGAAATATGTAAATTCGGAACAAGCACCGCTTGAATATCTAAGAAGAACCGCAATCGCAAACCCGCACGCAAAAATAACACTTATAGAACCGAGCAACAACAAAATTGTTTTCAAAAGAACATTGAATGATATTCCAAAACAACCATTGGAAATGCAACCACATCCAAAAGGAGTTACGGTTGATGAACTGAATACACTTGCAAAATACACCGATAGCCGAAGCGCATCAACATTTTTGAAAAACAGCTTTGACAGAATGGGAGACAAAGCAATAGAAGAAATAGCAAAACACATTTCCTTTGACCTCAAAAAAGACCCGAGACAATTAACCTGGGAAGAGGCAGAAGAAATAGTCAAAATGTTCAAAAAAATAAATTTCATTGCTCCGCGAACAGACGGACTAAGACCAATAGGCGAAGACAGAATACTGAAAAGCCTTGAAAGCATTGTAAAGCCCGAATTTTTATCGGTTGTAACAAGAAAAGCAAGCGTTTACAGCGGAGGATTTCCATTCCAGGTGGAAGTCGGAATAGCATACGGCGGAGAAGCCGGAAAGGATTCCGGAGTCCTTAATGAAGAAGGAAAAACAGAGAGAAAAATGGAAATAATGAGATTCGCAAATAGAGCCCCATTACTCTTTGACACGGGCGGATGCGCAATAACAAAAGCGGTTCAAAGCATTGACTGGAAAAGATACGGAGTAAAAAACTTTGAAACCTCCCCCATAACGATTTTTGTAAACCTAATTTCAGTGCACATTCCATACACAAGCGCGGGAAAACAAGCTATTAGCGATGAAGAAGAAATAATGGAAGAACTAAGATTGGCTTTAATGGATTCCGGAAGAAAAGCCGCTGCATATATTGCCGGAAAAAGAAGAGAAATGGAAAAGAAAATGAAAAAAGAACTCTTCTTCAAATTTATTCCCGAAATCGCAAACGCACTCGGAGATCTTACAAAAAAAGACAAGAAAAAAATTGAAAAAAACCTTGAAAAACTCGTGCTTGAAAAACTAAAACTTGAAGAAGAAAGCGAAGAGGCAGCACAAATACACGAGGAAATAGAAGAAACATCAAAGGACACGGAAAAAAAAGCAAAGGAAAAGAAGGCAAAAAAAGAAGCTGAAGAGGAAGAAGAAGCGGGGGCTGAAGAATAATGTCAAAAGAAAAAAAACCGAAAAAAATAGTGTCTGAAATAGTTGATACAAAGGAAATTGCAGCCAAGCTCAAAACAATGGCCGAAGGAATTACAAAGGATATAGATCAACAGAAAGACCCAACCTTTACAACACAACAAAGAGGAAAAAGCAACGTTGAATTCAACGAAGACAAAAAAGTATTAACTCTCGGAGACAAAATAACATCAAGGAATTTTTTGAACATCGGTCACGCAAAAAAATTCATGCAAACAATGATGGTTACATCCAAAACATACAATTACCTCAACGAAAACAAAACCGCATCAATCAGAGAAGTTTACTACGAACTAAAGCACACTCTCGGGAAAAGCAAGGAAAACACATTCGAAGACCAAACCGAAAGCGATGCATGCATAGTTGATTTGGAACACAGCGTTGACACAATAAGAGAAAAATTGAATTTGCACGCAAACCCAAAAGGAACTCTTTACGGAGACATAACACTTGTAGACAGAAAACACAACAACGACGAATTCAACGCCGCAAAACTTGGAAGAGGCGGCTGGAGCATCATGAGCAGAGTTGAACCTGAAGAAATTGAAATCAAAAAAGTTGACGCCGAATACGTCCTTGTAATTGAAACAGAGGCAATGTACGAAAGGCTTGTGGAAGAAGATTTTGCCAAAAAAAACAAAGCCATTTTGATCAGCACAGGAGGACAGGCTGCGCGAGGAACAAGAAGATTAATACACAGGATAGCAAAAGAAGCGGATCTTCCTGTGTACATGTTCAGCGTTGAAGGAAATGAGACAATTGCGATCGAAGAAAACGGTTTGTTGAAAAACGTCAAAATAAAAGAGTTGTTTGATGGAAAGCCATCGATAAAAATAAAATACCCCTTCGAAAACGAGAGGGCGGAATCAACGGCAAGCTCCTTCACCTTCGACAATACTAAAGTGTACAAAGAGCCTATTTTCCAGATTATCAGGCACCCTATTACAGAGGAATTGTTCGAAATAAAATCGGAATTGGGATATAGTGTAAAGGCAACAAAATCGCACAGCATCATAGTCTGGGATTCCGGGAAAAAACAATTTTTAGAAAAAAAACCCGGCGAAATCAATATGAAAAAGGATTTTCTCATTGTAAACCTTGAAATCCCGAACAATGAAAGCCTGAAAACCGTTGATTTGGCGGAGTTTGCACTCACAGAAAAAGTTAATATCACGGAAAACTGGATCATAAACAAAAACTCAAAAACAAAAACTCCAAGGTTTGTCGAACAAAATAATTTGGAGGAATTCTGTAGACTCTTGGGTTATTATGCGGCGGAGGGCCATTGCAACGATTACCAAGTGTTCTTCAGCTTCAACGCCAATGAAACGGAATACATTGAAGACGTGAAGAAAATTGCAAAAAATGTATTCGGACTTGACACAACACAAAACAATCCGCATTCGAGCGAAACCCAAATAGCGATAAACAATACAATAGTGGCGGGAATTTTCAGGAATATGGGAAAAACAGGTTCCACGAAAAAAGAAATCCCTTCAATTGTCTTTAACGTGCCCTCGAACGCAAAAAAGGCTTTCCTGAAAGGATATTTCAGGGGAGACGGAAGGGTTGATTTCAAGGAAAGCAAATCTTCGGCAGAACTTTGGGCAAAAACAGTAAGCAAAAAACTTGCTTACGATCTCGTAATGCTGACCGCACAACTTGGCTGCCCGGCCACTATTCAACACCCCAAGGAAAGCTCGGAAGCACATGAAGTGGATTTAGTTACAAACCGCGGGCGCAAAACATACAGCATACAATCCAGAAATATCACTTACTTGGTCAGCATTGCAAACAAGGAATCATTGCAGGGGCTGGAAGAAATTGTGGCGGATTTAAACAAGGGAGCACTGAAACACATTAAAAACAGGTTCAGGAAAACCGGCAAAATAGATTCCCTTCCAAACGAGTTTGTACAGCAGTTCAGGCCCATGTTGAGGGAATTATTCGAGGGAAAGCTTGGAAAAAAACTACCCCCATCAACATTCCAGTGGCCGAGAATATCCAAGGAAAAATTAAGAGGCTTAACCAAGGATTCCGATGATGAACGGCTTTCGGTTCTAAACAATTTTTTGGACCAAAAAATAACCCTCACAAGAATAAAAGAAATAACCGAGGTAAAGCCGGAGGAAAACTTTGTTTATGACATTGAAATGTCTTCAACCCATAGGTTCTTCGCAAATAACATTTGCGTACACAACACGGACGGTGACCCTTACGGATGGTACATTTACAGCGTTGTAAAGCAGGGTTCAATGGCGTTGGCGGCGCACTCTGATTTCCTTGCTGTTCCGGATGCAAAATACATTGGAATGACATTGGAAGATGTGGAAGAATTCAAACTGCAGAACGTAACGGAAAGAATGAAGGAAGGCGATGTGAAAAGGGCAAAGGAAATGCTTGATTATCCATGGTTCCAGAATAAGGCATGGCAGGACGAACTCAAAAAAGCAATCCAAATGAAAATCAGGATAGAACAACAGGCACTTGCAAACAGATCACTTTCATTTGTTGCAGACGAATACTTGCCCAAAAAAATCAAAAGCAAAGACTTTTTGCCGTAAAAACAACAGGGGCAAGGCCATGCTGACAAAGAAAGAATTACAATTTAGGAAAAAATGGCTATTGTGATGAAATGTCTATAACACAACAACAAATTTACGCCATGCTTGCCAAATGCATTGATTCAATTGCAATGGGCAATAATCTTTCAATGATGGAAATTGATCGGCTTGGCTATGCAGATCTTATTAGCGAAATTGCAAAATCAAAAAACAGTAGCATAAGCGGAACACTCAACAGCCCTGCAGCGATACTTGAGGCGGCTGCGGAATTGGATATCATTACAAATGAAGCACAAAAAGAATTTCTTAAACGCCACGAGCTTTTTGTTTATATCGACGCTGCCCTCCGATCTCTCGCGCATACAGACCCGAAAACCTACAAAAAAATAGAGGAACTGTGGTTAAGCAAAAATTTTCATGAAAAGGAAGAGCTTATGGAGACAATTCCCGGCGGTGTAAAGCTCAAAGGACAGCTAAGAAAAGCAAGAGAAGAATATTCAGAGTTACAAAGGCTCGCTTCAACGGAACAAAACAGGAAAAAGAAAGGCGAATTACTTGCAAAGGCAAACCGCGTAAAAGCTGAGATGGATGCGTTCCACCACAAATTTGTTTTTATTTTCAGAAACCATGCGGTAAGGGATGTAAAGAAATTTGATATTGCCCTTGCAATCCGAAAACTAAAAACCGGCCACGCAGGCGGGAGATCCGGCTCGGTGCAAAGAAGGTATGCTGAAGCTCTCGCAAGGAAATCGTTGGAACAATTGCAACCACAAAAACCAAATAAGGTAAAAGTAATGAAACGCCCAGCTCCAAGAAAAAAATGATTCAAAAGGCCTGGAAGATAATTAAATTTTCAATATTCTAATCCATAAATGATTTATGCACTAAATTCCCGCATAACTTTAAATTCAAAAATAACATATTCTAATTAAATGACAAGCAGAATGCACAAAATCAGAGCTGTTGGCACCCACCACGGAGTTGAACCTCTTCCGCTTTGGCGTGAAATCCGGGAAGTTAACAGAACAGTTCTGGAAGTGGGTGGAAAAGTTCTGTCGATTGCAAAGGATAATCATGGAAGTGTAAGAGTAATGATAAAAAAGGGACGCCACCAGGTTAGAGCATCTGTTTCGGACTCCAACTATTATTACAGAACAAGAAGGAGTATTGAAATGGAAAATGGCAACATATTATGTCCTGTCGAGGACAAGAAGAGTTTTAAGAAAGAGCTCAAAGTGGTCACAAAACGAGGAAGATATATAAGAGAGCCAACACCTGAAGAAAGAGGAAGCTGGGCAATAAAATTCCAAAAGATTTAATACAAATAAAAACAATTAATTTTCATGCACAACAGACGCGAACAAAATTCAACAGAAGCACCGCTTATCAGCGAAGAGGACCTTAACTCTGTTTTTGAGACAAAGGAAGGAATCAGGAGACCGTTCCTCAAGAGAAAAGAACTAAGCGAATTGATACCGGCAAAAAACAAAGAGAATTTCCGCGGAACACAATTAACCTATAAAAAAGAAATTCGAGGCCCAAAAAAACTCGCATTGTATTTAGGAATAATAGTTGGATTGCTTTTCATTACTGGAGTAATATACTTGGCACTTAATTTTCAGCAAATTTTCCAGCAAACAACACAAAATAATCTTGGAGGAAACGGAAATTATAGCGATGAATATTTGCAAAGCCTTTATGCAACTGGAGAAGGAAAACCTGTTTGCCCGGAAGAATTCGAATGCTGCAACGGAATAAACAACCAAAAAAAACTTTGCCCCGGAAACCAGACATGCAGGAACAATAAATGCGAACTACGGGAATGCACATCACAATGCTGTGTTCTTGAGGATTTCATAAGAAAAGAATGTCCCCAAGGATTGGTGTGCGAAAGATACGAATGCGTTCTCCCGCAATGCCCATACGGATGCTGTGAAAAAAATGCAAATTACACGGACAAATTATGCGAAAACAACATGGAATGCGTGAACAATGAATGTAGATTGAGAGCATGCAATAATGAATGCTGCGTTGGAAAACAAGGATTTGAGGACAAAATCTGCCCTAATAACGGAATATGCAATAATGGAACCTGCGAAAAGCCGGAATGTCCAACAAGATGCTGTCTTGGCGTTGATCCGCTTTACAAGGAAAAGCTCTGCCCCAGCGTCTCGCATTGTGTTGGAAGGGTGTGCGTTCCAAATCTGTAGATAATTTAATTAACAACTAAAAAGGAATTCATAGCAATGCAAACACCAAAAACACTTGAACCGTTTTTTTCGCCAAAAACAGTAGCCGTAATAGGCGTGTCAAACAAAAAAGGAAAAGTAGGCTACACCATTTTTGAAAACCTCAAAAAAGCGAAAATAAAAAAATTATTCGCAATAAACCCAAAACACAAAATCGTACAAGGAAAAAAAAGCTATCCAAGCATTCAAAGCATTCCTCAAAAAACAGAATTAGGAGTAATAGTGCTTCCCTCTGTTTTAGTTCCAAAAACGCTTGAAGAATGCATGAAAGCAGGAATGAAAGCGGTCATAATCATAAGCGCAGGCTTTTCCGAAACAGGGGAAAAAAAACTTACAAAAGAAATAGCGGAACTAATAAGGAAAAATCCGCAAACACGAGTAATAGGACCTAACTGCGTTGGAATCACAAATAACATGAACAATGTGGATACTACTTTTTTCGAAAAAAGTAGGATGAAACAACCCAAAAAAGGGAATCTCTCATTCATCTCCCAATCAGGGGCATTGGGGGCAATGATACTTGACTGGGTTGCAACACAGGAATTTGGAATCAACAAATTCGCATCTTATGGAAATGCAATGGATGTGGATGAGGCCGATCTTCTAGAATACTTTGGAGAGGACAAGGGAACAAAAGTAATAACAGCGTACTTAGAAGGCGCGCGCGACGGGAAAAAATTTTTTAAAACAGCAAAAAAGGTTTCCAAAAAAAAACCAATCATAATACTCAAAGGTGGAAAACACGAGGAAACAACAAAAGCAGCAGCATCACATACAGGATCTCTTGCCGGCTCATCAAAAGTTTATGAAGCGGTATTCAAACAAGCCGGCATAATAGAGGCAAACGATTTGTTGGATTTGTTTAACATAGCTAGAATACTTGAAAAAGAACCGCTTCCAAAAGGAAATAGGGTGCAAATAATTACAAATGGAGGAGGATTTGGAATTGTAACAGCAGATCAAATAATACAGAACAAATTGGAACTTGCAAAATTATCAAAAAAAACAATCAAACAACTCAAAAAGGAAATTCCGAATGCAAACATTGGAAACCCGCTTGACCTTTTAGGAGATGCTACAATAAGCGATTACAAAAAGGCAATTACAAGCGTTACAAAAGACCCGAATGTGGACATACTCATAATACTAATACTTTTCAATCTGCCCACAATCAGGCTTGAACACATAAAAGAACTGAACAGAGCAAAATTAAAGGTTTCAAAGCCAGCGGTTGTATGCTCAATAGGAAGCGGGTTCACAAAAAAATACCTTCGCAAAGTAGAAAATGCGGGTTTTACAACAATCCCCTATCCAACACTCGCAGCGCAAGCATTGAAAGAATTAGCACAATACTCAAAGTTTCTCAAAAAAAATTAGCCCTTTGTAACAACATCCAATGCTTTATCAAGTTCATCCTCGGAAAGGAGATCGAAAAGAGTTTTTGCGGAAATTCCATCCCCAAAATCTGTTTCTTTGAGGTTTTTTTCCAATAATTCAAAACCCATTGAAGCAACTGAAAGCCTTGATTTTTGCGCCTCGCGAAGATCAGAAATCCTTTTTTTGAAAGAAACATTCAAAAAATTCTTTGAAAGCGAAAGAATTGCTTTCTCGGAAGCTTTTTCACAAAAAGCATTCAAATCCACATCGGAAGAGGAAAGACCGGTTTTCAATGTGCCTTTAAGATTCAACCTGATTAATGGTTTTAGCTCATGCTTTTCCTTCAAATCAGAATTCAATAATTCATTACATTTTGCAAGAACCTGCTCCGCATCAGCATGATCAAAAACTATTTTATGGTAAAACATTTTCCTCTGCATTGGAAATGGTTTGAATGAAAGAACACTTGTTTTTGTATCATAAAAATGAACTCCTTTTTGTTTTTCGGATTCCAATTTTTTTATCGAAGTGGAAATCGTAGAACCTGCGAGAAGAAAAATTGTTTCTCCGAGCTGCTGTTTATTGCTCCAGTGAAGGTGGCCATTTACAATAAGATTAAACCCTTTCGGAAGATCCTCAAGCGAAAGAGACGCAATCATTTCATCATCAATTGCCATAAAATCCTTGAAACCCTGGTGCGTGATTATAATATTGCACGCATTTTTTTCTGCGACAGGATTCCAATGCTGCAAAACCTCAAGAGCACGCTTTTCCGGAACCGCACCCAAACCAAAAACACAAACTTTTTCATTTTCCTTTTCAACAACAATTTTTCCCGCGTGAAAATAAACAAGCGAACCCGCGAGATCCAAAACATCCAACGCAGTTCTGAATTCTTTCCCGCGATACTCATGGTTCCCATGTATTGTTAGAATCGGAATTCCGAAATACTCCAAAGCTTTTGATTCATTGTTTTTTTCAAGAACAAGATTTACGCTTGAAGAGCCTTTCTTTGCAAGGGAAAAACATTTGATTGCATTGAACAGGGAAGAATGGCTTGGAACGGGTTCATCAAAAACATCTCCGGGGAGAAGAATAACATCAACTTGTGCATCAAGACAGAGCTGAATCGCCTGGGAAAGATTATCAAAAGATTCGCTATTTCTTTCCCCTTTCTTATCAAAACCCAAATGGGTGTCGGAAAAAATACCAACCTTCACAAAACCACGCTCTTGAAAACACTTAAATTCAAATTACGAAAATCTTTGAGCACCAAATCGGCGTCAGAAAAATTTTGGGACGAAGTCAATTTATTCGGAACCGCTATAACCCTCAAACCAGCTTTTCTGGCTGAAATAACCCCTATTTCCGTGTCCTCAACAGCAACACAATTAATTGCTTTTTTATTCGATCTTCTAAGAGTTTCAAGATAAACATCCGGAGCCGGTTTTGGCTTAAAACCTGAATCAAGAGTCACAATATTCGAAAAATAATGGTCAACATCGAATTTTTTCAAATAAAAAACCACATTCTTTTCAATGTTGCTTGAAGCCACATTCAATTGAACTTTATTTTCCTTCAGCTCGGAAAGCAGGTTGTGGAGATTTGGAGGGTTTTTCATTTTTTTATCCATATCCAGTTTCATCTCCTGTTCAACAGCATTCAAAAAATCGTTTTTTGTGATTTTCAAAGAATAGGTTTTGTTGAGATAATCAAGCTTGTAAGAATACGGATGGCCTACAATTGCGGAAACATCTTTTTTTGTGAGAGGAATTCCGAGATTTGCCAAATATTTTTTTGTGTATTTAATATAAAATTCCGGAGAATTTACCAGAACACCGTCGAAATCAAAAACAACAGATTCAAGCATTGAACAGCGCCTCGACTTTTTTAATTGAAAGCTCTTTCAACGAATCCACTATCAAATCTGCATCCAAGAGAAAATTCCTGTCGTATGTATTTGTAACGGCAATGCATTTGCAACCGGCTTTTTTTGCGGATTTTATGCCGAAAATGGAATCTTCTATAACAAGGCATTCTGCAGGTTTGAAACCAAGAGATTTTGCTGCCTTGAGATAGCCCTCAGGATCCGGTTTTCCTTTTGAAACGCTTTCCGCACCAAAAATTGCATTGAATGAATTTCTTTCCCCAATTTCATTCAGAATAAATTCAATAAATCCAGTTCTGGAGCTGGACACAAGTGCAATTGGATACTTGCCCTTTATCTTAAAGAAAAATTCCAAAAAACCGGGAATAGGTTTAATTCCCGAAACCTTTTTTTCCAAAAGAGAATATTTTTCCGAAACAAGACGATCTATTTCCTTATCACTTTTTGCCGGGAAAAAAAGTTTAAATGCGTCATTGGTCCGCATAGTATCAAACTTCTTCATTTCTTTTTTCGGAACGCTCAAACCTTCTCTTGAAAAAATTTCCGAAGAGGCACTCCAATGCATATTCATTGTATCAACAATAACCCCGTCCATGTCAAAGATAACAGCTTTCATCATGAAAAATCACTTTTTGTAATGGAGAAGAACGGCTCCTTTCTTATTCAGCTTTTTTACTGAAACCAACTTGAATTTTTTTATTCCTGCATCAAAATCAAAAAGGCTTATTCCGGAGCCGAAAACAATGGGCTCAATTGTGAGAAAAATTTCATTCAAAAGATTTTTTTCCAAAAAATACCCATAGGTTTTTGCGCCCCCGAGAACACAAATTTTTTTATAACCCAAATCCAAAATCAATTTTTTGAAATCGATTTTTTTTGGATTGCAGTACAGAAGATTTTCCTTTGCTTTTTTTGTTTTTGGAACAGAGGATGTGAAAACAATGCAGTTTCTTTTTGAAAGCGGTTTTTTTGCAATTTTGTAAGTGTTGTTGCCGACCAGAATTACATCTGAATCATTCATTTTTTTATGCAAAAAATCTTTGTCTTCTTTGCTGGACCAATCGCTGAAATGAGCGGAATTCTTTGCGATTTTCCCGTCCATTGTAACAACGGCTACGGCGTAAAAATTTGGAGGCATAACAATAAATTGGATATAAAGGATATTAACGCTAACGCCGAGTTTGGCAAGCTTTTTAACGTTAATTCAGCTCAAAACCTTCAGGGTATCTTTTCTTTTTCCGCAGAAAGGTTAGGCTTTTTCTTTTGGTCGAGCTTTTCTTTTTCACGAAAAAGAAAAGGTCGCTGAGGTGTCAGAGCGGTTATGTAATCGCCTGCAGCAACAGTTTCGGCTGTTGGGAGCGACGGGTATCCCGCTTGCAGCGAGATATTCCTCAATCCTAAGCTGTTGCAGTGAGCGATCTAGGTGGGTTCAACTCCCATCCTCAGCTTAAAATAAATATTGCGGAGCCAAGGCTCTTTTCTTTTAGCCAAGCTTTTCTTTTCTTCCGAGAAAAGAAAAGGTTGAGTCTCCATCCTCAGCTTTTCTTCAGAAAAATGCGGCAAGAAAAGTATTAATATCAGGAAACACTTAAGCATGATTGTGTTTTTTGATAGGCACGCGATTGCAATAGCACTGGTTCTTGCGCTCATTTTAAGCGGCTGCTCCCAATCACCACCGGAACAAACTTCGGAGAGTCTGGGAGATGCAAACCGGTATGCAGGGGCTCAGAATACTGTTCAGCCCGATCAACCGGCGGCAAGAAACCGGCAACCGGAAAATCCAATGGCAAGCGAGAGCGCCACAAAGATTTACATTGGGATGAGACAGACGGGGCTCAAAGAAGCGGTTGTTGATGTTCAGTCAAATGAAGTTGTCATTGGATTCAAAGAGGACACAACCCTGAATAATGAGGCTCTCGTTTACAGGGCCTTCGGGCTTTCAGCGAATTTCGAACCGCGCAAGGTAAAAACAACTGTGCTGATTTTTCTTTCCGACAACAAAATGATTGAGGTCAGCGCCTACCAAAATGATATACTCGCACTTTTGCAGGGCGACATGAATAACGCGGAGTTTAAGGAAAAAGTGAGCTGGCTACAATGAAACGCATCATAATCCTTGCAGTTGTATTGTTCCTCTTGCAGTTCGCATATGCTGAGGGGGATAATGGTTCATCTGTACCGCCAATGAGTGTTGACGAGTACCGAACCCATATAATTGAGTGTAAGGCGATTGAGGATTCATTGCGCAACCAGAACGGCTCTTATACAGAAGAGGAACTGAAAAATCCAACTGGGGACATGAAACTGGATGAAAGAAATGGTGAAATGATAGATTCAATGATCAAGTGCCTCCAACTTGTCCTTGCTTATACGGATGATTTCTATAGGGACGGAAAGATAACCGAGGCGGAATACAATGAGGCATATAGCCGCACCGGAACGGACATTTACGGAGCCATAAACCGCGGCGAATATTCTTTCGGCAGAATAGCAGGCGAAACTTTTAGTACCGCAGTTTACACTAACTGCAAGGCTCTTGTCAAATACTACCTAGATTCCGCACGATTGGAAAAAAATCCCGAAAGGAAAGATGCGCTTTATGAGAAGGCAACTGAAATTTATTTCAAATGCCTGCAAACTGCGTTAAGCGACCTTGTTGATGATACAATTTTCATAACACGAATAGGCATGCTTGGGGAGAATGATGATGAGATCAGCCTCAA
>Ga0209542_10002583_pt1 | contig 40224 bp, 37 predicted proteins | sample RifCSPhighO2_01_FD_184028 | JGI IMG/M metagenome (GOLD analysis project Ga0209542, IMG submission 184028) | Soil microbial communities from Rifle, Colorado - Rifle CSP2_plank highO2_0.1 (SPAdes) (version 2) | ecosystem: Environmental > Terrestrial > Deep subsurface > Rock core/Sediment ... | reverse complement strand
AATCCTCATAAGATCGTCCTCAAGCGACACGAAAAATCGAGTCTCCCCGGGGTCTCCTTGGCGACCTGATCTTCCTCGAAGTTGATTATCTATTCTTCGCGATTCATGCCGCTCCGTCCCCATCACGTAGAGCCCACCCAAAGAAACCACCTCATCATGCGCCTTTCTCCATTCCCTCATCTCTTTTTCATAGTGTCTTTCTGCATCTACTTTCAATTTCTGATTTTCGACTTTATATTTATTTGGCGGTTGTCCTCCTAGAATAATATCTACTCCTCGCCCAGCCATATTGGTCGCGACTGTCACGGCATTCTTTTTACCGGCATTGCCGATAATAAACGCCTCACGCTCATGATTTTTGGCGTTTAAAAGTTCGTGGGGGATGCCTTTTTTTTTGAGAAGAAACGAAAGACGCTCATTTTTCTCAATAGAGGTCGTACCGACAAGCACAGGCCGTCCTTTTTGATACTCTTGCGCAACTGTTTCAACCAATGCGTTAAATTTACCCTGTTCTGTCTTGTAAATAAAATCAGGATGATCGTGACGCACCATTTTGCGATGAGTGGGTAAAACGACAACATCAAGTTTATAGATTTTGTGAAATTCCTCGGCCTCTGTCACGGCAGTTCCGGTCATACCGGCAAGTTTTCTATACATTCTGAAATAATTTTGCAAAGAGACAGTAGCGAGGGTCTTTGATTCGCGCTTTATCGGAACTTGTTCTTTTGCCTCGATTGCTTGATGCAAGCCTTCGGAGAAACGCCTCCCATGAAGCAATCGCCCGGTAAATTCATCAACGATCACGACTTCAGTACCTGAAATGATGTAGTCTTTATCCTTCTTAAAAAGCGTGTGCGCCTTAAGCGCCGCCTCAATATGAAAAAGCGTATCAAAATCTTTCTCGTAGATATTGCTCACCTGAAGGAATTTCTCAATCGTGAAAATCCCTTCCTCTGTCAGATGCGCTGTGCGGGTTTTTTCATCCATCACAAAATCTTTTTTTCTGTCAAGACGGCCGACAATACGTGCATAATCATAATATTTACTCACATCTTCATCATACGGTGCAGAAATGATATGGGGAGTGCGTGCCTCATCGATAAGCACCGAGTCAACTTCATCAATGATCGCGAAATGAAAACCCCGCTGACGCATATCGTCCTTACGGTAACTCATGTTATCGCGAAGGTAATCAAATCCAAATTCTGAATTGATCCCATACGTGATATCTGCCCGATATGCTTCTTGTCGTGAAATTTCACGAAGATTGGCGAGCCGCCAATCGGAAATGTCTTTTTCACTGTAGGCGGGATCGTAGAAGTATGATTTTTCAGCGATAATTGCTGATATCGAAAGCCCTAAAAAATGAAAAATCTGCCCCATCCAGCCTGCGTCCCGACGAGCCAAATAATCATTGACGGTGACGAGATGCACTCCCTTTCCGGCCAGAGCGTTCAGATAGAGAGGTAAAGTGGCTGAAAGCGTTTTACCCTCGCCAGTTTTCTGCTCTGCCACTTTACCCTGATGGAGCACTATTCCTGCCATAAGCTGCTCATCAAAATGTCGCTCCCCCGAAAGTCTCCGGGATGCCTCACGAACAAGCGCGTATGCCCAGGGAAGCGCCTCATCAAGCGTTTTTTTGCCGCTTTGTATCGCTTCTTTCAGCTCATTTGTTTGAGTGATAAATTCCTCCTCTTTCAGGACGCGCGCTTTATCTTCGAGTTGATTAATTTCTTCAATTTTGAGCCGCAGCTTATTCACCTCCTGCGCATTATAATCAAAAAGGTTTTTAAAAAATGAAAACATACGATCGAAGATTATTATTTTTTGGGTGAAATCTTTTTAAATCCGGTAAATCGTTGAATGGCCTCGGGCACCCGCACGCTTCCATCCTCTTCTTGATAATTTTCCAAAATTGCGATCAAAATCCGCGGAGAGGGTAGTAATGTATCATTGAGTGTAAAACAAAAGTCCGTTTTTCCATCCTTTTTTCGATATTTTATACCAAGCCTGCGCGCTTGAAAATCCCCCATGATAGAATTTGACGCAATCTCTCCGAAATCTTGTCGGGAGGGCATCCATATTTCTGTATCATATTTTTTGATTTGCGGCTCACCCATATCTCCGGTGGACATAAGGAGCACGCGGTATGCAATACCAAGCTCTTGCAACACATCTTCGGTGTTTTGTTGTAATTCCTCATGTAGCGTTTTAGCCGTCTCTATATCATTTGGCGCAATAATTACCTGCTCTACTTTCCAAAATTCATGCAAGCGGTACAAACCCTTTGTATCCTTGCCATATGACCCTGCCTCTTTCCTAAAACAGGGAGAAAAAGCGGCAAACTTTTTTGGCAAATCTTTTTCATCAAGCACTTCTTTCGCGAAATATGCAGTAACCGGCACCTCTGCTGTTCCCGCAAGATAGCTATCCTCATCGTTGAGCGCATACACCTCATCTTTCCCCCACGGGAATTGCCCTGAACCAAAAAGAGTAAAACCTTTCACGATTGACGGGGCAATAAGTGGCGTATATCCGCGCGCTGCCAATTTGCCAAAAGCATAAAAAAGGAGAGCTGTATGAAGAAGTGCTCCCTCGTTTTTGAGAAAATATCCGCGAAAACCCGAGACTTTTACCCCTCTTTCAAGATCTATGATATCCAAAAGACTTCCCAGCTCAATGTGTGAGCGCGGCTTGAAATCAAACTGTGACGCCTTTCCCCACCGTCGAATTTCTTGGTTTGATGAACTGTCCTGTCCGACCGGCACCTCATCAAGAGGAACATTGGGAACGTATGAAAGAAACTCATCAAGCTCAACGGAGACCGTAGAAAGTGATCCTTCCAATTTTTTAAGTTCTTCTTTTATCGCTTTTCCTCTTTTTTTGACTGCTTCATCTATTGTCTGGCGCGCAAGAATATTTCTTTCCTCGTGGAGTTTTTGTATTAAACGAGTGAATTCTTTGCGCTTTTCATCGAGTGCAAGTATTTTTTCTATATCAACCCCGACTAAGTCGGGGTCAATCTTCCTGTTTTTATTTTTCGCTGCCGCGGCGACTTTTTCCTTGTTGTTTCGGATAAAATCTATGGAAAGCATAGGTGTACACCATTATATCACTTTTCTTCATTTCTTCACGAAAATATAGAGATTCTTTTCTGTGGTGTCTATTCTTTTGTAGACCATCCGATTCGGAGGGTAGAGACTATCCGCGATCAGACTTTTGATTTTTTCTCCCACTTCTTCTTCTTTCGCAGGCCAAAAGTTGTTTGGGTTTCCGCGATCGCCCATATCAAATACGATAATATCGGGTTTATACGCTTCATCTTTTCCTGAAAAAAGATAGACCTCTTCTTCTCGCGCGACGAAACGAGACAAAAGATTGTTTTGGCTCATAATACTACCTTTTTTGGGAACTTTTTGCAATGCTTTTGTCAATGCTTTGCGTTCTCCAAACTCTTTCCAGAATATTCTGTTTGTTGCAAGATTAAAGGGAGAAGCGGTGAATTTGCGACCAACAAAAAGTGCAGTTATCAATAGGTATACCGCGATAATCAATTCAACTTTTTTCTTGAAAGATGATTTGCGGGCTCTCCTTTTCAGCATGACGATCACAGAAATAGTCGCAAGACTGGAAAAAACTCCCAAAAAGACGTTGTAGTGCATGAGCAGTGTATAGCTTTGGAAAAATGATTTATCCGGAATAAATCGTATAGCAAATTCTCCTGCAATAGGCGTCAACCACCAACCAGATATGATAGGAAGCAGCCCAAATGACCACAGGGCGTCTTTCATGAGTTTCACCTTCGTTCCCACGTTGAAAAAATTTGTGATATACGCAGATGCTGTATTGGGAAAATCCGGTGTGTATAGGTATGGCTTTTTGGCAAAAAAAGGAATGAGGAGTTTTGTAGCTGCAAAAAACCAGATTACCGCAATGATTGATAGCACTATAATCTCTTTTCTCTTTTTTTTATAAAGAGGAACGCAAAAAAACACAACTATCAAAGAAAGAAATGTCAATACATTACTCTCTTTAAATCCCAGGAAAATAATAAAAATAATATATGTCAAGATTTTCCTTTTGGTGAATGAAAAGAGATAGAAAAACAAGAGAAGAAAAAAAGCCGCGGTGGGCTCAGCATGCCAATCAGTAAGCAGGGGATTTGAAACACCGGCAAATAAAAGATGTACGAAGGAAATAATAAGGGCCGCTACATATGATAATTTAAATCGTCTGGCAATAAGATAGAGCATGATTCCCTGAAGCATCGTGAAAAAAGCCTGCTCAACAAGAAGAATTTTCAAGTCTTTCGTGAGGAAAAAAAGAGGTGCAAGCAGTATAAGACTTGGGTTGAAATGATCCCCCAGAAAAGGAATATGCCCAAGTGAAATATGCGTGATGTATGGCATCTGAAAACGGGAGAGTTTGAAGATAATGCTGGCAAAAATACCAAAGTCATAAAAAAACGTCTGAAAGATATAAAACCGATGAAACGAGAAAAAGATAAAAAGGATAAAAATAGTAAGAAAAAAAATAACAAGAAAAATTTTTTTCATTCCCCTAGTTTAACAATTTTTTGAAGAAGTTTTTTGAGGGCTTTTTCACGATGATTGTATTTTTCGTGTTCTTTTTCTGTCAGTTCATCATAATATTTCTCAAGATCTGATAAGATAAATAGCACTTTGAAAGGATACCCTTTTTGCCAATTATTGCACGGATGATCTGCGATATAACCTTTGACACGCCCTTTCTCTTGTATGACGCGTTTCCCGTCGTAAAAGGTAAGACAGGTTGTCAAATATGCAGTTCTTTCATGTTTCAAGCGGTAAGGGCTGAGACGTTGTAGCGTATATGCGATAAGCTCTTCATCGCTTACCTCTTTCCCCAACCATCGCCGAGATCTCACTCCGGGCTGCCCATGAAGAATTGGTATTTCCAGTCCTCCGTCATCCGCAACGGTTGGCATGTGGGTTTTTTCAAAAAAATACCGTGCCTTCAAAAAAGAATTTTCCTCAAAAGTTTTTCCAATTTCTTCAATAGGATTGAGATTCGCGACGTCTTCAGGGAAAAAAAGTTGAAATGGTTTATATTGAAGTTTTGACAGCGCAGTAATAATACGTTTAAAATCGTTTTGCTTTGCGCGATTAAATGTCGCAATAAACAACTTCATGAATTAAAGTCCCAGCTCCATCGCAATCTCCTGCATGCTGATAAGCACAATTCCAACAAACTGATGAAGGGAAACGGAGAGCTTCGTTTCACAGAGCCTGATGCGATTTCTGTTTACTCCCGCCGCAAAAGATTTGCTCCCAAATTTCTTGAAGACCGAATCAACGGTAATTGAACTCAATTTTTTTTCGGGCGAAACAAGCGCGGTTGCAACGATCAGACCCGTCAAGTCATCACACGTATACAGTGCCCATTCCATATGGGTTTGTGGCGCGCGATATCCGTTATGCTCAAAATTATGTGCTAAAATAGCATCATACACCTCTTTTCTTGCAATTCCCGCCTCCTTCATCCACTCGACAGTTTTACTTGTATGAGTTGAAGGATTATCTTGCGTCTGCCCCCAATCAGAATCATGAAGGAGACCAACCAACCCCCACATATCAGGGTCGCTCGTATGATAACGACGAGCAAACGTACGCATTGCCGCCTCAACAGCCAGACAATGCCGGTAAAGGTTGCGATTGAGTGTATGTTTTTTCAAAATAGTAAGAGCCTTTTGACGGTCAATGCTCATGTGGTGTGCGGTAATCATATGTTTTTTACAAAACCTTTTATTTTTTCAATTGTTTTTTCCATACCCATATCTGCTATGAGCTCGCCGGCCTTTGGCCCATAAGTTTTTCCGATAAGGACTGTGTAAAAAGCCGGAAATACCTCCCGTGGTGAAAATTGCTTCTTTTTCAACAGGGAAAAAAGCGTACTTTGGATGGTTTCTTTCGACGGATGATGAAGTTTTTGCAGTTCTTTTGTAAGTTGCAAAAGGAATTCTTTCTGTTTTTGGGTAAAGTTCTGTGGGGAGGGAGCGGTTACTTTTCGCGCAGGAGAGATCGTATGGGTTTGAAGATACGATCTGGCACAGTCTATTCTTTCTCTGACAAGTTCTTTTTCAAAAACAGTTAATGGTTTTTCTTTTTGAGTGGTAAAAAAATGAAGTATCTCTCGCTCGTTTGCTTCTCTATTTGGACCTTCTCCTATCATGCGTATAATAGTCCTAAAGCGCGGTAAAAAAACTCGTCTTTTTGGTGCTTTTTTGATTATGGAAAGCTCAAAAATCCGAGCAAAATCGACGATCACCTCTCCTTGTTTTCCCGCAGGGACATTGCCTTCTTGCACAGTGTAGTACGCAGAAAAACACCGGTCAAAATCATCAAAAATATTCACAATTGCCTCGCTTCTCGGATCAAAATCTAAAGCAGTACGAATAGGCGTCCTGACAATAAAAAATCGCAGCACGTCACTGGGCAAAAGCTGTGAAACTTCATACGCTGAAGCACCAATACCTTTTGATGAGGACATCTTCCTGCCTCCGACCGTAAACCATTCATACGCAATAGGATAGGGAGGCTCGCAGTTCAATACTTCTTTGCAAACAGCAGAAGCAACATCATAGGAGCCGCCTTTTGACATGTGGTCTTTACCCGCTCCCTCGACTGTGACTCCAATCACTTTCCATTTCGCCGCCCACTCTACTTTCCACGGGATTTTTCCACGGCCGTCGTAGGGAGACATTTTACCTGTTTTTCCGCATCCGACAGCCCACGCTACCATCTGTGGCATACATCGATAATGAACATGCGTCCCGTCCCATTTCCATACCAGCGTCGTACCGATTTTTCCGCACTCCTCACATATAACATTAAAAGGGTGCCAATCAGCAGGCTTTTTTGCCTGCGCGATGCGCTCGTAGATTTTTCTGATTTTTGGCGTCCCGTCAAGCACCTCTTTGATGACAGCGTTCATTTTACCTGATAGATATAGCTTCGATCCCCAGATGATTTTTGGGTGACACCCTATTTTTTCAAAAACTCCCTGAAATTCAGATGCATAAAAATGAGCGTAGTTTTTAAATCCCGGGTATGGGGAAGGAATTTTGTAAAGCTGCATACCTGCATATTTTTCCCATTTTTTGAAATCAAGATATGAGGGAATAGCGTCCATCGGGTCATGATCCTCAAACACGTATGTAAATTTTGCGCTTACACCATTTTCACGAAGTGCTTTGTAGATAAGATCATAAACGACCACCCCCCGAAGTGCACCAACATGAATTCTACCCGAGGGTGTTTTCATATCATCTACCCATTCCAAAGGATACGCTCTTTCTTTGATTTTTTTTGCTTCCCGATCAACCCAAATCATAGGTCAAAAAAGTTTAATTGGCGATTAATTCTATTATATACAATCTATATATCATTATCATGATCGGATTGCAAGAATAGTATATGATACTGTTCCACCTGGAGTTTGCACCACGACTTTCTCTCCTGTTTTTTTACCGGTCAAGTTTTTGCCAAGGGGAGATGAAATAGAAAGCTTCTTTTTTGCAATATCCGCCTCAAGTTCACCAACGATCGTAAACACTTCCTTCACGCCCTGACTCTCCACTTCAACAACACTTCCCACTTCAACTACCTGATGACCCGTGTGATGATTGGCAACTTTTGCCTGTTTAAGTACTTCTTCAATAGTAAAAATGCGGCTGTCAATAAAAGAAAGTGCCTCTTTTGCGGCTGCGTATTCGCTGTTTTCCGAAAGGTCTCCCATTTCGCGTGCTTTTTTCAACCGATCAACTGCCCTTTGCCGTTCAATGTTTTTCAGTCTGTTCAGTTCATTGACCAATTTTTCGTATCCTTCTTGAGTCAAGACAGTGTGATTTGGCATAAAAAAAATAACCTCTATTCTCTTTTAAATAACCTTGAGGTTTGATACAATATACTCTATAGGAGAAAAAAAGTCAAACTAATATAACCTCATAAATACATATTCAATATGTATTTTGAAGATGGCGCTCTCATCATCTAGTGGCCTAGGATACCAGGTTCTCAACCTGGACACACGGGTTCGAATCCCGTTGAGAGCACACAGGCATGGCAGGCGGGGACGACACGTTCTCAACGTGTAGATCACCGGTTCGAATCCGGTCAAGGACACCAATATCACAACATTTAATATCTCTATTTGATTAACCTTAGAGTAAAAAATATGTTTTACCAGAAAATTGATCGGAATACGTATATCGCTCGGATGAAACGAGGAGAAAGGGTCATTGAAACGCTCAAAACGTTTTTCAAGAAAGAAAAAATAGTGAATGCGTTTTTTTATGGGCTCGGAGCACTTGATGAGGTGATACTTGCCCATTATGATATCTTGACAAAAAAATATGGCAATAAAACATACAGAAAACCTTTTGAACTCTTAAATATCACCGGCAATGTTTTTAGCTCGCCAGAAGATATCATTATTCATGCGCATACTACGTTGGCTGATGATGCAATGCAAACCCTCGGAGGACATTTCGTGGAAGGAACCGTATCCGGCACTGTTGAACTTTTCATACAAAATCTTCCAACAACGATCAAAAAACACTACGATATTGAAACAGGACTTAAACTTATCGCTCTCTCAAAAAAAATATAGAAAATTATTGAAAATAATTTTTACTCTTAGTATGATGTAATACTTATGCTCACTAGTGATGACATTACCGCCATCAAGAACTTGATCAATGAAGCAAATCAGCCGCTTAAACAAGATATTAATGTCTTAAAACAGGATGTAAAAACATTAAAACAGAATATTGACATACTGAAAAGTGATGTAAATACCTTAAAAAAAGATGTAGCTATTTTGAAGAAAGATGTAAGAAAAATGAAAAGAGATATTGCAACAATTAACAAAAAAATTAATACGATTATCGCTCTTTTTGACCGCGACTATATGCATATTCGAAAAAGAGTTGATCGCATCGAAACACATCTTAATCTTCCGCCTCTTGCCTGAAATCTGATAGATAATTTTGATCTATTAAAAGTCCATCTTTATCTATAGGAATCATCTTTCTTTGAGAAATCAAATAGCTACCTACTTTTCGCGCACTTTGGACATTTGATCGTTTTGACCATAACATAACAAGAGGAACATCAAATTCTGGAAGATATTTATTCTCTTTATGTAGATACCCTGAAAAAACACGATCTTGAATCTGTTGTTTTTTTGGACTATAAAAATCTTCAAGATAATGCTTTCCCTTTCTTATTCCTTTGATGTGTATAATTTCTTCTGCCAAAAACTCTCCAGCACAATCATGGAGTCCAAATCTTCCCTCTATCAATGTATGGAACGTTTCAGGATCGGATGCAAATCCTGCAATATGATCCCCTTTGGTAATGGACTCTACATAAAATCCTCCTTTCTCTATACGCAATCCCATATTAAGATAAACTCTATAAATAAATTCTTTTTTTTCTATAGAAGTATAGTGTCGTATTTTCTCAAGTAGGGAATAATAATGCTTCTGTTCACACACACATATATCAAAATTGCTTACATTAAAGATGCTCTGTGGTAGTACATCGTCGTATTCCCGTTTAATCTGATCAACTGGTATTTGGTTGATCCTTATATGCTCTGCAACAATTCTTGTGTTATCATCGGGTGGTGCAAACATGCGTTCATCATCTTGATAGTGAGCGTTATATACCTGAAGTAATGTAAGCATTTCAGGATATGCTCTTCTCTTTTTTTCTTCATCAATCATTGGTTGTTTTCCCTCTTTTAATTGATTGATAAATCGCAAAAAATCTTCCGAGATTAACTCGCATTCAAATACGTTGTTGCGCATTTTTTCTATCGAATTTACACCTCCTCTATCTACTAAAAATAATATTGGAAGATCTTTCCCAAAAAGCTTTCGGATACTTCGTATATCCTCTTCTTGAAAAGCGACCAAATCTTCATCCTTTTCTTTTCGCATCAAAAGAGCGAGTAGTAAACCACGTCTATTCAGTTTCACTGCTTCTTTGATGTAGAGACTTTGGTCTGTATCATCAGCTTCGTAATGAAAATCAGGAACGGAGATGACATTGCACTGCAAATCGTTTTGTAATATATACTCTAATGCTCTTTCTTGTTTCCTAGCATAAAGATTATCGTCTCTATTGAGCTCAAAGCGATGCGCGATATACGGACGAATTTCCATGATAAAGGGAATTATATCATAAAGAAGAAAGAATGAGTTATTTATCCCTTCATGAAGGCTTCAATTTCTCTTTTCAACGACTCATAGGGAAGCGCACCCTCAAAAGTTTTTGATTTGCCGGTCTTCACGTCAAAAATAATTCCTGTCGGTGTCGCACGCACGCCTGCTTTTCCTCCCTCCTGCGCTTGCGCGTCTACTCGACTTTTCGTCTTTGCCGAGTCAAGACACGAGGAAAATGTTTGTTTATTAAGTCCGATAGATGTTGCCAAATCAGGAAAATCACTAATCTCTACATCAGGCATTTTTTCAAAAATAAGATCAGTCATCTGCCAAAAACCGTCATTGCCTTTTTGCACACGTGCACACTCCACCGCCTCGGCAGATTTTGGCGCTTTTGGATGACCGGGGAGTGGAAAATGCCGATACACCCACGCAAGATTATCTTTGTAATCACTCATTACCTTGATAAGATCCGGGTGTATTTTTTTGCAAAACGGACACTCAAGATCACTATACTCAACCCATATATAACGCGCATTCTTGCTCCCTCGCCAATTATCCTCTGAAGCAGAAGGTTTTTCCACTTTATAGTCAACCACCTCGGGGTTTTGAGGTGTATTTTGCTGGGTGTTTTGTTTATTGTTGTCCTGAAAATTCTGAGCTGAAGTCCCTTTAGCATTTTTCTCCAACGTATTTACTTTATTCCAAAGATATCCTGCGAAAAACGCCATGGCGACAAGAATAACAATAAGAAGCGTATTTTTTCCTCCGGTCGAAGGCGAAGTGTTTTCACTCATATCCCCACACTGTACATGAAGAGGGATGGTAAGTCAAGTAAATATCACTATGGGTAATCAATTTTTCACAGGTGACGGAGGTTTTTCACCATTGGATTCTTTCGCAAGATGTGCAAATTGGAATTTATGACTGCCGACGTAGAGCGCCTCTTTGAGTGCTTCATCCATATGGGTCACGAAAATAAATCGAAGGTCCTTCAGAACATATGATGGAATATCATCCAAATCCTTTTTATTATTTTTGGGTAAAATAATGGTTTTGATACCTGCGCGATGCGCAGCAATAACTTTTTCTTTAATGCCTCCCACCTCAAGCACCCGCCCGCGAAGTGTAATCTCACCGGTCATGCCTATTTCTTTTTTTACCGGAATTTTCGTGAGCGAAGAAACCATTGCTGCTCCAATCGCGATACCTGCTGACGGACCATCTTTGGGCACGGCTCCCTCGGGCACATGCACATGAATATCAAGTTTGTTGAAAAACTCTTGTTTCAAACCAAACACTTGAAATCGAGAACGTACGTAACTTAAAGCCGCCTGACAAGATTCTTTCATGACATCCCCGAGCTGTCCGGTGAGCGTGAGGTTGCCACGACCGGGCATCTTCGCAACTTCGATAAATAGAATGTCTCCGCCCGCTTGTGTCCACGCAAGACCGGTAACAATCCCCACTGTATTTTTCTCCTCAATCATTTGTGATGTGTATTTATACGGACCCAAATATTTATGAATATCAGATACTTTTACCGTCTTCCCATTGAGATGTTTTTCGATAAATTCCCGCGCGACTTTGCGAAGCAATGCTGCGATTTGGCGCTCAAGTTCACGCACTCCTGCCTCACGGGTGTATTTGCGGATAATCAAACGAAGCACATTGTCGGTAATCTTGGTTTCATCATCCGAAAGTCCATGCGCGTCAAGTTGTTTTTTGACGAGATAATTTTGTGCGATGTTAAATTTTTCATCCTCGGTGTAGCCAGGAAAATGAATGACTTCAAGCCGATCAAGAAGCGCATCAGGAATGGTATCTAAAATATTTGCCGTGGTAACAAACATAACCTCGGAAAGATCAAAATCCACTTCCAAATAATGATCTGAAAAAGCATGATTTTGCTCTGGATCAAGCGCCTCAAGAAGAGCGGATGAAGGGTCGCCTCGATAATCGCGACCGATTTTATCAATTTCATCAAGCATGAAAACTGGATTTTTAGTCCCTGCTTGTTTGATACCTTGGATGATTCTCCCCGGGAGCGCACCGACATAGGTGCGCCGGTGCCCGCGAATTTCTGCCTCGTCGCGTATCCCACCCAGTGACATTTTGACGAATTTTCTGCCCAAAGCACGAGCGATTGATCGTCCGATCGACGTCTTCCCCACGCCTGGGGGACCGACAAAACATAATATAGTTGGTTGATTGTTGTGGGATTTTTCTTTTTCTTTGAGTTTTTTCAATTTCATGACGGCTAGATATTCGATAATCCGCTCTTTGATTTTTTTCAAGCCAAAATGATCTTTGTGTAAAATTGCTTCTGCTTTTTGTATGTCTACGTCGTTTGAAGTTTTTACATCCCAGGGAATTTCAGTCAACCATTCAAGGTACGTGCGGATATATGATGCCTCTGGGTTGTACTGCGACATCTGGGATAACCTCTTAAGTTCTTTAAATGCTTTTTCTTCAGCAACAGAGGGCATATGCGCTTTTTTGATTTTTTCCTTCAACTCTTTGATATCTTTGTCCTCACGCGTTTCATCTCCAAGCTCTTGCTCTATGGTTTTGAGTTTTTCCCGCAACACTGCATCCTTCATACCTTTTTCAAACTTTTGTTGCGTCTTCATGGAGATGTTACGCTCAAGCTCAAGGATTTTGACCTCATTTGCAATAAGCTCTGTTTCTTTTTTGAGCCTCCTCACCACATCAAGCTCCTCAAGAAGTACTTGACGGTCGGATGTTTTTACATCAAGGATCATGGCGATCTGGTCGGAGAAATCGCGCGCGGAGACGCCACTGATAATATTCATAAGGAAGATAAAATCAATGCCCTTTCCGAGATTGACTGCTTTTTTCAACTCATTGGTGATATGACGAACCAAAGCCTGTGTCTCCTGGTTTTCGAAGATGACCTCTTGGAGTTTCTCCACCCGTGCTTCAAAGTATGGCAGCTGTTTGGTAAACTCCATAATACGAACACGTTCCTCGCCTTTCACCAAGATACTTAACTCTCCGCGATCGCCTTTTAATATCTTCTCAAGCTTGGCGAGAACACCTACTGAAAAAAGATCATGGGGAGCAGGGTCATTGATATTTGGGTTCTTTTGCATTATAATAACCACTTTACTGTCCTTTTTGAGACTTTCTTGTATTGCGATGACGCTCTTTTCTCGACCAAAAAGGAGAACATTTTCTGTTGAAGGGAAAACAATACCATCTCTTACTGCGATGATTGGGTATATAGATTGTCCTGACAGCCCGCTTATAATTTTCATACTTTTTAGCAGTATAGCAGACTATTTGCTAATTGTCAATAGTTTTTTGCCTTGAACTATCTCAACAGTTAAAAATACTGCTATTGTTGAACTTACTTATACAAAATCTTCAAGCAAAGACCCGAAATCATCATATCGCGACCTCTCAAGAAGGGTGCTGCCGGAAAGCTGGGGGAGAAGGTCTGTGAAAACTGGCCGTTGCACTTGGTATAAAACCCCCACTGGAAACTTTTCAATATAGGTAGGCTCAAGTGACTTTGCAAAAGCCTGCGCAAAACTGGAAGGATCGTAGTCCTTCGGCATCTCATACACTTTTTCTCTATAGTACGCATAGGTATTTATCTTGTTAAACGTCACGCAGGGCTGCAATATATTGATGAGTGAAAAGCCTCGATGCTGTATCCCTTTTTTGATAAGGTCAATCAGTTGGGGAATGTTGCCGGCAAAACCCTGTGCTACAAACGTTGCTCCCTGACTGACCGCAAGACTCAAAGGATTGACCGGTATTTCAATGATCCCGGCAGGAGTAGACTTTGACTTAAAACCCTTTTGGGCAGTCGGCGCAACTTGACCAGTCGTTAACCCATACACGCCATTATCGTGGACAACGACGGTGATATCGTGGTTACCGCGGCAAGCGTGCAGAAAATGATTGCCCCCCTCTCCATAACAATCTCCATCACCTGCAATCACGACCACAGGAGTTTTATGGCGAGCAAATTTCATGCCAACTGCATTGGGAATACTTCTTCCATGGAGAGCATGCAGAGCATAGGCATTGAGAAAATCATTCATGTTGCCGGAGCACCCGATCCCAAACACAACAAATAGAGATGAAGGAGAATACCCCATCTGTACGAAAGCAGTCTTGACCGCAGCACCTATTCCCCAATCGCCGCAACCTGGACACCATGTCGGTGTATATCCTGAAAAATCCTGTATGGTTGTCATATTTTTGTTGAACGTTGTACGTCACGTGTTACATGATTAACTATTTCTTCTGGGTAAAACGGACGACCATCATATTTAAGGAACCTCTCTGTAATATGTATTCCTGTTTCTTGCCGAAGCAGTTTCGCAAGCTGCGCATGAGAATTGTTTTCAATCAGTATATATCGTTTCGGTAAACTGAACAGCACTTTGATACGCACTTCGTTGAGGGGAAACAAATGAGTAAAATGTATATACGCACTTGCTATTCCTTTTTCCTGAAGCGTTTTCATCGCTTCGATAATCGGCCCCTTGTTGCCACCCCATGAAACAAACACAAAAGATGCACTTTTGAGATCGCCTATGACTGTAGGAAGTGTAAAATGATTTTTGATATAGGTATCTATTTTGCGTCCACGCTTATTCATCTGCTCTATGCGGGTAGCAGCCTCCTCTGTCGTATGTCCATCCTCAACGTGCTCATATGAATTTGACTGATAATATATTCCTGTCTGCCCAGGAATAAGCATCGGAGAAATACCATCTTCAGTGATTTTATACCGAAGATATTTCCCATTTGTTTGATCCGCGGTGGGTTGTATTTTTCCTCTATCTGGTTTATAGGAAGAGAGAAGTGTATGAAAAGCAGCATGCGCAGTAGACCGATGTGATTCTGCCAAAAACCTGTCGGCGATGATGATAACTGGTGTCTGATATATATCTGCCAAATCAAAAGCCTTCATGGTGAGAGCAGCCATCTCGTCGATGTCTCCCGGTGCAAGAACAATCTTGGGGAATTCCCCGTGTCCTGCATGTACTGCAAAAAGCAGATCTCCCTGTTCTGTCCATGTAGGCATACCTGTTGCGGGACCCGGACGCATCCCCAAATAGATAACCAGTGGAATTTCTGCGACTCCCGCAAACGAGATAGACTCAACCATCAGTGCAAACCCCCCTCCCGAGGTTCCTATGGCAGCGCGCACTCCCGCCCACGATGCTCCAAGGACAGTATTGATCACTGAAATTTCATCCTCGGCGTGACGAACTACCATACCAAGTTTTTGTGCCCAGGAAGCAAGCGTCGTCAGAATAGATGATGAAGGAGTCATGGGGTAGGCCGCATATAATCTGCAATCGGCAGAAGCTGCCGCCAGACAAAATGATTCATTTCCGGTAATCACTATTTTTTTCTCATGTTCAACCTTGGGAAAGAGAGAAGAAATAAAAGTGGCGGCGGTATTTTTGATATGCGTGTACCCAAGCTGTGCTACTTTTTTATTTTGCTCAACTACTTGTTGGCCTTTTCGCGCAAAGTTTTTTTCGATAATGGCAGCGATGACTTCAAAATCCCATCTCATCATAGCAAGCGATGCGCCAAGTGCGATATTGTTGATCATGACTGCCGGACTCTGTGTCTCGCGAAGAATCTTTTTGAAAGGAACATTGATTTTCTTATATCCGTCATCTTCTATCTGAAAATCTTCCTCATCATATATTACTGTTGAAGGAACTGAAAGACGAGCGCGATGATTGGTAAATGTTTCTTTGTTCAAACATACAAGAAGGTCTATTTCTTGCTTTGAGGCGTGTACTTGACTATCTGATATGAGCACTTCGTAGGTATTATGCCCACCGCGGATAAGCGAGGGATATTCATTATAGTCAAACACATGATATCCCATGCGAGAGGCAATCTTTGAAAATAAAACGCCAGTCGTCATGATCCCAAACCCTGCCTCTCCGCCAATTTTCCACAAAAATTTCTTTTGCATAGTCTTTTTTCATTCCTATTTCATTTTGGAAATATTTTATTGCCCTGCGCATCTTCGATGATGATTGCGGCAACTGGACAACCGCGAGCTGCATCCAGGACATTTTGCTCGCTCTCTCCCTCCGCACTCTCCAAAATAATTGCCTTGGCCTGTGAATCAAGAAGAAATACTTTTGGGGCAATTGCAACGCATGTGGCAGCTCCAATGCATAAATCGCGATCAACGCGCACTTTCATACCACGCATAACAACCGGACCTGAAGGATTGCTTGCGTCTTTGACTTTTTGATTATCCATACCAAAAAAGAATAACAATTTTTAAATAATCTTGTGTAGAGCTTTCAGCGGTAAAAGCGCACACTGCATACGTATTGGACTTAATTCAATTCCCAATAGTGAAAGAATAACTGATTGATTGACTTTTCTCAAGTCGGATATTTTTTTGCCCTTTATATACTCGGTAAGCAAAGAGGCAGAAGCGCGGGAAATAGCACACCCCTCCCCAAAAAAAGCAACTTCAGACAGGGTGTTTTTTTTGATGATAACTGTAAGAACAACATCATCACCACATAAAGGATTGTACATACGAGCCGTATGTGTGGCACGCGCAATGCTGCCAAAGTTTCGGGGATTTCGGTAATGTTCGAGAATAACCTCTTGATAGAGTGAGTCTGTCATGGTTGTAATCTTTCTTTTACCTTTTTAAGCGCTTGCACTAATGCGTCCGCATCTTTTTCATCATTATAGATATAAAAACTTGCACGCAAAGAGGCGGGGATACCAAGACGTTTATGAAGAGGCATGGCGCAATGATGACCAGCACGTACTGCAATATGAAACTCATCGAGCATCTGCGCAGCGTCGTGTGCATGAATGTTTTTGAGATTAAAACTTACCATACCTGTCCTTTCAACTGTTTTACCATACACACTGATGTTACTTCCAAACACTTCTTTTAGTTCTTCAAGAGTATAGTGGGCGAGCTCCTCTTCATGTGTTTTAATTTCATCCAAACCAATAGTTTTAAGGTATTGTAATGCAGCGCCAAAGGCAATAACACCACTAATATGCGGCGTCCCTGCCTCAAATTTATAAGGAGTATCCCGAAATGTTGTTTTGGTGAGGGTGACTTCCTCGATCATACCACCCCCGTAATTAAACGGAAACATCGATGTAAGAAGTGATTTTTTACCCCATAAGACACCAACTCCAGTAGGGCCCAGCATTTTATGTGCCGAAAAAGCAACAAAATCAGCACCGAGATCGGAAACATTAATTCGTATAAATGGCGCAGCTTTTGCAGCGTCAACAATGACGATAATATGCGAATTAATTTTCTTTGCTTCAGTAACAATTTCCTTCACTGGATTGATGATGCTCAAAACGTTGGATACATAGGTAATTGCCAAAATCTTAGTTTTTTTTGTAACAATTCCTTCGAGAGAAACTTTTGCCTTTTCGCTTTTAATTTTTAATTCGCCATTTTCGTCAATATCAATGACTTTGAAATCTGCTCCTGCCTCAAATGCCAGCATCTGCCATGGGACGAAATTGGAGTGGTGTTCCATGATCGTCGTCACCACTTCATCTCCCCGAGAAACAATCTGCCTGCCCAGAGAATAGGCGATAAGATTGATTGATTCGGTGGCGCCACGCGTGAAAATAATTTCTGAAGGGTCTCTCGCACCGATAAAATAGGAGACCATCGTGCGCACATTTTCATACTCTTGTGTCGCGCGCTCTGCCAAACTATAGATACCACGATGAATATTGACGGAGTATTCATGGTAATATTCAATTTCTTTTTCAATGACGATACGAGGCTTGAGAGAAGTTGCCGCAGAATCAAGATACACAAGATCAGGATGATATTCAAAAATCGGAAAGTCTTTCTTTATTTTTTTTACATCTATCATAACCTTCCACCTCGGAGGTGCAATAAGTAGGACACCTCGGGTAATTGATTAACTTTCAAATCACGCATCTTACCTAATAAATCATCTACAAAACCCCGAACTAAAAGTTCTGCAGCTTGTGCCTTTTCCAGTCCTCTACTTTGAAGAAAATATAATTGTTCTTCATTTAATCCTCCTGTTGTTGACCCATGGGTACAAAACACATCATTTGCCAAAATCTCCAAAAAAGGCCGTGAGTCTACAAAACAATCTTTTGACATGACCAAATTCTGGTTTTTCTGATACGCGTGGGATTTTTGTGCTTTTTTTTCGATGCGAATCAAGCCTTCGTATATGAATTTTGAGCGGTCAAAAAAAACTCCTTTGATGAGAAGATTGGAAAAACTGTTACCTGCTCGATGATGCTGCACCGTCTCCAGTTTAAACACATCGTTATTGCGGCCTATAAAAAGACCAAAAATATAGACCTCTGTATTTGGTTTTTGTATCTCTATATAAATTTTTCCTGATATGTTGTGTAGGAAAAACACATATTTACCTTGTTTCTCCACAACATATTTTTCCTTTTTTTCTTTTGAGACATCAATAAAATACATACATTAACCAACGCTTCCTGACATTTCTAAGTTGATCAAGCGGTTCAGTTCTATTGAGTATTCAAGAGGAATCTCTTTGGTAACCGGCTCGATAAATCCATTAACCAAAAGTCCTTCGGCATCTTGTTTCGCGATACCGCGTGAGGTGAGATAAAACAATTTCTCCTCACCGAGTTTTTCAACCGTCGCCTCATGCTGGACCGAAACATCGCTCTCTTTGATACGCATGAAAGGATAGGTGTCGGAACGGGACTTTTCATCAAGAATAAGCGCATCACATGAGACGAAAACTGATGAGGCAGAGGCGCCGGGTGCAACCTGTACCAGCCCTCGATATGAGGTGCGGCCGCCATCTTTTGAGATAGATTTTGAGATAATGCGAGAGGAAGTGTGGGACGCGAAGTGAAGCATCTTGGCGCCTGCATCCTGATGTTGTCCCTCTCCTGCAAAAGCGATAGACAACACTTCGCCTCGCGCACCTTTGCCGTATAAATAGACTGAAGGGTATTTCATCGTGAGTTGGCTTCCGAGATTACAATCAACCCACTCCATTACCGCCTCCTCGTCTGCTCGGGCTCTTTTAGTAACGAGGTTATACACATTTTTGCTCCAGTTTTGGACCGTAGTATAGCGCACGCGAGCGCCTTTTTTGACGAAAATCTCAACCACTGCACTATGGAGTGAATCTGTCGTGTAAATTGGAGCGGTGCAACCCTCTACGTAGTGTACATAACTACCCTCTTCAGCAATGATCAATGTCCGCTCAAATTGGCCAAAATTTTGGGCGTTGATGCGAAAATATGCTTGAAGCGGTAACGTGACCTTCACTCCTTTGGGAACATAGACGAATGATCCGCCCGACCACACAGCGCTGTTTAAGGCTGCAAATTTGTTATCATGAGGAGGAATAAGCGTGCTAAAATATTGGCGCACCAAACTCGGATACTCACGCACTGCCGTATCCATATCGCAAAAAATAATCCCCTGTTTTTTAAGCTCTAGCCTCACACTTTCATAGACGACTTCAGAGTCGTACTGCGCCGAAACACCTGCCAGAAATTTTCGCTCGGCCTCCGGCACGCCGATGCGATCATATGTCTCTTTGATTTCCTTGGGTAGTTTTTCCCATGAGTTTTCCTGTTTGTTGGTGGCTTTGGCAAAGTAGATAATGTTGTTGAAGTTAATCCGTGAAAGATCTCCTCCCCATGTGGGCATGGATTTTTTCACAAAAATTTCGAAGGACTTCAAGCGAAACTGCCGCATCCACGCCGGCTCGTTTTTGATATGCGAAATTTCCGCAACGACACGAGAAGAAATACCTTTTTTCGTCTGATATACCGGCCTTTCTGGCATCGCAAACCCAAATTTATACTCAAAATCAAGCCCCTGCGTCTGTTGCATATAAATGGAAAGTTATGGTTATTCTGTCAAGCTACCTTTTTCTAGGGTATGAGCAATAACGCCATATCTTTGTATAATTTGCTCTAATCGTTCAGCGTATGTTTCGATTTGCTCATAGGTAATACCAAGTTTTTGTTCCTTTGCATATCTTAATTTTGATGATAAATACTTTTCTTGTTTCTCTCTTTCGAATGGATCTTGTAACAATGAGACAACATGTGCTTTTGAGCGGGTTAATGAATGAAAATACTTACTTTTTGGTTTTTTGATACCAACAAAGTTCTCAAAAATATTCTGAAATTCCCCATATTCCTTTCCCAACGCATGGATTTTACTTCGCCACTCTATAAAAGCTTTTGTCAAACCCACTTGTTGATCACGATCAAGCCATCCTTTTTCATCAAAATGATGATAAATTGCCGAAACTACAGGATCATGATATAGTTTTTCATTTTCAAGCTTAAAATTTGCGAAATCTCGCGAGCCCGGCAACATTTCTACTTTATGAACACCAATTGTCAAAAATAGATCTGGGTATTCTTGCATAGCTTTTTCTAGGCCTATCACTTCTTTTTTAAGACTTGCTTCAGAAGTGTTGATCCCTAAAACGAGTGATGTTCGAATTTTAATGCCGTATTTTTGTGCTGCTTTAAAACAACGTTCAACAGTATCCTCGTTATTGGCTTTATTTTGAATTTTCCATTGTTCTGGATCAAAGCTTTCCAAACCAACGTACACAACATCTATACCACATCTTTTTAAAAGTGGAGCGGTTTCTTTGCTTATATTCGTAATAGTAAGATAAGCGTATGTTTTTACATCTTTAAGTTCTGGATGTTTTTCTCTCTCTTCGGTAAATCTTGTAAGAAACTTAATAGCTTGAAGTTTGTTCTGCTCCAACAACTGATTACTGACATCAAAAATCCAATTCAAATCAGGGTGTAGTTGTTTTAAACGAACTAAATGTTGAATATATGTAGAGGTATCTTGAAAATTACGTGGATCTTCAACGCCAATAAGAGCGCAAAAACTACATGCGCCCGCATTGCCTGCCCAATCACATTGTCTGCCAAACTCTGAAAGTAGCATCACTATTCCGGAAACTCCATATTTTTTGGGTCCGATAACTACCTCTTGCATCGCTTCTTTACGTTCTTTAATAAAAGCGTATCTTTCGGGATCATATGAAGGAAGATCATATTTTAATGGTGTAAAGTTTTCTGCCTCTTGCCTCTTTTTTCTTTTATTGATCCCCACTAACCAACCTGCAACTACTTTATACTCGCCGAGTTGTCTTAATTTTTCTTTCTCTATTCTGCTTTTTTGGGTAAGAACGTCCTGATGGATAAAATTCGGATCACGCGCAACGAGATCAGTCCGCATTTTTTCATCTGTCAGAGTAGCTTTAAACTCCGTCGGAGTTTGCTCTTGATACCGCTGCATCATTGGCCGAAAAATAACTTCAGCGTCCCCTACTCCAACAATATCTATATATGGATTAGCAATATATGCTTTAGTTGCTCTTCCAATCAGTTGACCACCAACCCCGGTAATTATTTTATCACCATATTTTGATTTCAGTTTCTCCAAAAATTTTATTGAAGCTTCGGCGTTGTAGCTTAATACTGAAGCAAAAATACGTGGAGTCTCTCCAATTTTTATAAGCTCATCTACTTCTTTCTCAATTGCCTCTATCGTCTGAAGCTCACCAGGAAAAGTAGTATCATATACTTTTCTCCTCTCAATTCCCTCTTTTTCAGCACGGGCAAGTAATACTCCTATACCAGCATTAGGCATAACTAATGTGTCTCCTCGATTATCTAATTGATGTTCCATGTCGCTCCGAAATGGATCTTCCGAACTAAAATGAACACCGATAAATGGAGGTAAATTCTTTGTTTCAGGATTTTTTTCTGCCATATCTTATTTATTTATAACTACCCTATAGCCCTTTTTCTCAATTTTCTCTGCAAGAGAGGGGCCGTCTTGCGCGACAACTTTTCCTTCTTTCATGACAAGCACCATATCAGGCTTCAAATATTTCAATATTCTGCTGTAGTGAGTGATAATAACCATGGTTCTCTCTTTTGTCTTCATTTTTTTCAAAAAAAGAGCAATGGTTTTCAAGGCATCCACATCAACCCCCGTATCTATTTCATCAAAGAAAATCAGTTTCGCCTCGCCCATCACCGCTTGTAGCACTTCCATTTTTTTCTTTTCTCCACCTGAAAATCCGTCATTGAGGGATCGTGTCAGTAATTCTTCTCGTACGCCAAGTTCTTGTGCATATTTATTAACCAATGTACGGATTTTCAACGGGTCTTTTTTTTTATCGAGCATAAAACGTAAAAGCTGGTAAATACTCACGCCGGATAAAAAAAGAGGAGATTGAAATGTCATAAATATCCCAGCTCGCGCACGTTTGTCTGGTGATAGGTCGGTAATATTTTTGCCGCAAAAGATGATGCGAGATTTACCATTTACCGTATATGCCGGATGTCCCATCACGCATGAGGCAAGCGTAGATTTGCCCGAGCCATTGGGACCCATCAGTGCGTAGAGTTTGCCCGTATCAAGAGAGAGAGTAATGTCGCGCAAAATCTCCTTTTTCCCGACAGATGCAGTCAGATGAGTGATGGCGAGTATTTTTGGCATCGGTATATAAGATCATTATAGCAAAAACGAGGCGGGAAATCAACCAAACCAATCCTCGGGGGTTGGTAATTGGTAACGAAGTTCGTTATGTTAGTTTTTGGAGCAAACCAGCATAATTATATGACGTATAGGCGTCGTTTATGAATATAGGATAGTATGCACCAGTCAAATTAAGTTTCGCTCTGTCTTTTTTAGGTAGCTTCTGAAAAGCTTTCCATACAGGAAACTCATATATATTCTGTTGTTCTCTCGTTATCCTGTAACTGAATTTATACAACTCCGCCTCACTGTAGTTCTTGGAGGGGTCAAAATTTTTAAGACCAATTATCTTTTTTACCCAATAATCAACATTAAATTTGTTGCTATCAAGACTGATCTCTAGCGACAAACAACCTTTAACGTATTTATTAATACAATCATAGTCCGCAATAATTACCCTTCGCAAACCAAGATACTCTGATAGATTAACCGTGTTTTTCCAATTATCTCCACCGACAAAGCCACAGTCGTTATTTGGACAGTAAGTATTGTGAAAGTCGATAACAAAATCATAAGATTTACAAATCTTAATAATCTCCCGTGCTCTTCTTGATTCATAAGACATGCCACTTCCTGGGAAAACCCTATTGAGATCCTCTTGAATGAATCGTTTATTCTCTCTTATCGCTTTTTTATTGGCATAAAGAACATCAAGATAAGGAATACTAAGCCTTTCAAGTTTTTTACAAACATTAATTCCTAGAGGTTCGTTGCCATGAGTACCTCCTACTATCAAATATCTGTTCATAATTATTAAATTTTGAGAAATAGCACTCTATCGGTATTTTCTGCATCTTCAAAATTTATAATCCTACCCTCTCGTGGTCCCATAACCTGATTCATGCCAAATCGTGCAGCAACATATACCATGGGGGACTGATAATTCGTCCTCATAACGAGTGGAGAGTTTAATTTTTCGGCTTGTTTCACTACCTCACCAGAAAGCATATTACTCAACCCCTGCCCTCTATAAGAAGGAGCAACCCCGCACTCTGAAAAATAGAAAAACGAACCGCCAACACCAAACCCAATAAACAAATCAGTAAGCTTTTTTCTCATTTCTTTGGTTTTATATTTCTGGTCGGTAAAGCCAGTCGGATTCTCATATGAAAAACCCCACGCAAACCCTATTATGTTTTCATCCTTTTCAAGTAAGGTAAGCAGTGCATTGGGTCTTGCAAGCTCTTTCTTAAGATAAGAAACTGATTCATCGAGCGGATATGCTTCTTTGAGCATATCACCACAGTTCGGGCACATATCTCCTATTTTCGTATCCTGACCAAAAAACATACTACATCCAGGCGACCTTGTAAATTCATTCCAAGGCGGACCTGCGAAGATTTCTGCATAAAGACATGCTAAATTCGTCAACCTGCTTCGTTCTTTACTTTCAGGAAACTGATTTTCAGAGAATCTTAGTTTTTCCATAGTTTTTACATTTCATAAATTGATAATTAAAAAAATCCCCGCAGGTTACTGCGGGTATGAAAAAATGCAAATCTATACCGATCGTCAATCTATTCCTGACGATCGAGTATATGTCCGATCGCGGTCGAAAACGCAATCGGCATACCCCGCGCGTGGGCGGCGATGGTGTGATTGGTCTATTTTATTGATTGTTGTGTTCTGCATATTCGCTATAATCCTTTTGAGTTTCATTTAACTCATCATGCTAATATACTAATATGTTAACATATTAGTATTGAGTTGTCAAGGGGATTATGAAATGGTATAGTGAGGTTATGGCAAGAAGTGTATATCCCAAAAAAACAGAGTTTACTTCAACGGAAATATACCATCCGCGCAATCAAAAAGAGAAAAACTTAATTCGGGCTTTCTTGAGGCTGAAAAAAGAAACAGAAGTTGCGCGTTTTTTAAGAGATATTTTGACACTGCCTGAAATTGAGGAAATTGCCAATCGACTGGAAATTGCCACACTGCTCCTCAAAAGACACTCATATGCGAGGATCGCGCAGGAAACAGGGGTGTCAACGGCGACCGTAACGCGTGTCTCCCACTGGCTTTTCAAAGGCTGTGGCGGATATCAAAAGGTCCTACGCTAATCCCATCTTTTCCTTCACCTCTTTGATCGTCATTTGCGCAATCTTTTGCGCTTTTTCTGCTCCATCAGTTATTACTTTATCTATATATTTTCCGTTTTTTGCAAGCTCTCTTCTTTTTTCCTGAAACGGCTGCAGCTCTTTATATATCGCCGTACTTACGGCTTTTTTGAGGTTCATAAACTGAAGCGTACCTGCATGAAACTCTTTTTCAAACCGTGCTACTTCACTCTCTGGCGCAGTGAGTTTAAAAAGTGCAAATAAACTTTTTACTCCTTCATTCATTTCGCCCCCCGCGGCTGTTGCCGTGGGTATGCTGCGGACTTTCTTTTCAATTTCCTCATCACTATCCGTCAGATTGATATAGCTGCCCTCAACAGACTTGCTCATTTTACCCATTCCGGTGAGCGAGGGAACATACTCGCCCCTTGTGACAAAGCGCTGCGGCTCGGGAAAATCAGTACCATACTCGCTGTTCATCTTGCGCGCCACCTCACGCGCGACTTCAATATGCGGCTCTTGATCAACACCGACCGGCACGATCCCTGCCTTGTATATCAAAATATCAGCAGCCATGAGGATTGGGTAGTTTAAAAGCGCCATGGTCGTATGGTGAGGATATTGCTTCACCTTATCTTTAAAAGTCGGCAAATGCTGCATGCGAGCAATACTTACTACTGATGAGAAATAAAATGCAAGCTCTGTATGCTCCGGCACCATAGACTGGATGAAAATCGTACTTTTTGCGGGATCCAGACCGCAGGCGAGATAGTCGATGATGACGTCTCGCACTGATTGCTTGAGCATACCCTTATCATACGGAGTGGTAATGGTGTGAAGATCAACCACCATATATAATGTCTCATACTCTGTTTTTTCTTGCAGCTCAAGCATCCCCTTGACCGCGCCGAAATAATTCCCCAGATGCAACCTTCCGGTTGCCCGAATTCCCGAAAGCACTCTCTTTTTCATAAGTAGTATTGTATACTTCTATCTATTCAAAATGCAAATGTAAGAACGGCGCTGATACAACAGTTCGTCATGCCGAATTTATTTCGGCATCTCGTTTAGTTGATTTCTGATAAAGAATAAGGTATGGTGAAGATATGGATCAACAACAATCATCATTGCCCCCAGGAACAGTAGACAAACGCATCAAACAGTTGACGAAAGCAATTGAACACGTGTATGGGAGTTCTTTCGGGATTGCATGGAGGAATTTTCTCGCAGGTTTCATGAAAGCTTTTGGAGGACTTATCGCGTATGTACTTTTTATCGTTGTTCTCTTTTTTGTCATTCAAAAAACAGGGGTCATCAAAAATATCCAAACTACCTGGCAGAACTTCACGAAAAACTTCGTCGGTGAGATCCAAAAAAACATCACCACTCCAAAAATTGACACAAACTTCATTCAGCAATTGCAACCTGATCTCGATGAAACAACTCCTCCTCCCAAATCTTCCCCTTAAGAGTTCTTTCTACTCTCCAAATTCGGCTGTGGAATTTTATATAATCTCTCTATGGCAATTATCACCAAAAGTAAACCATATACGAAGGAGGAAATTGAAAAGCTTAAAGAACTATTTGATGTATACATCAAAACCGTGATAGATGTGAGGGAAAAAGTATGCTCGGCTGGAGCGGATCGCCATTTTGACAACGAGCAAATTATGCTTCAAGGAGGATCCAAACAAGAAAATCTGTGGGGTGGCGGTATTGATTTGGAGACGATGAGTATTGACTGTTACTCAATGATCAATATTCGTCCACAGCAGGGAAATAGAAGTAACGAAATACAAGATGCTACAATAAGAAAAGAGTTTGAAACATTGATGAGGTATTTTTTCAGACAGTTGTATGAACAATAAGTACCTTTTGGAGTCCCTCGCGATGGATCTGAAACGAGTAGCAATGGGACTGCATCACGGCTCATATGTCATGGCAGAGCGGTTCATAAAAGAAGCATTGAAAAGAAAAGGTGAGATTGAGTCCTCCACTCTCCCCCCTTACATACTAAACATCCTCGGAAAATTACATGCTCATATTGATAAAGAAACAGCACTCATGTACAGCACGCTTATTCAAAACTACACGCAAAGCTCCCACTTGACAAACGAATTTAAAAAGTATAAAGTGTATGATACTGTATGAAAAGTAATAATATAGACGATCTCATACATCAGGCGGTATTTGGAAAAACAGAGGAAATACGAAACGCCACGCATCAGGAAATACGAGAAATTGCGAAGAAATGCGGCATCTTCAGCGCATCAATTCTCCCCCTCTATCACGCGGTCAGAAATCAAAAAGTATTGGGCTTTACCGTTCCTGCCTTCAACATCCGCACGCTTACTTATGACACTGCCGCAACTATTTTTTCCCTTGCACAAGAAAAAAGCGTCGGGGCATTTATTTTTGAGATCGCCAGGTCCGAGATCGGCTATACTGCACAACGCCCCATGGAGTTTGCAAGTGCGGTACTTGCCGGGGCAATAAAATCACGTTGGAAAGGTCCGGTGTTTATTCAGGGTGACCACTATCAATTCAAAGCTTCCTCATTCAAAAAAGATCCAAAAGGGGAGCAGAAAAAAATAAAAGAGCTGATCAAAGAATCCATTGAGGGAGGTTTTTATAATATTGATATCGATGCCTCCACACTCGTTGATCTTGAAAAAGAGACGCTTGATGCACAGCAAAAAGCAAATTATGAGGAAACCGCGCACTTAACAAGATATATACGATCTATCCAACCGAATGGGGTAAATATATCAATCGGCGGCGAGATAGGGCACATCGGCGGCAAAAACAGCACGGTCGCCGAGTTTGAAGCGTTTATGAAAGGGTATCTCTCGCGTATTGAAAAAGCCCGTCTTGAGGGAATAAGCAAAGTCAGCGTGCAAACTGGCACGAGTCATGGAGGAATTCCTCTGCCCGATGGTACCATCAAAGAAGTAAGTCTTGATTTTTCGGTGCTTGAAAATATTGGCCGAGCGGCTCGGGCAAAATATCACATTGGTGGGGCGGTGCAACATGGCGCATCAACCCTTCCAAGCGAGCTTTTTCACCGCTTCCCAGAGGCGCAAACGCTTGAAATTCATCTTGCGACAGGCTTTCAAAATATAGTTTATGAACATCTGCCCCAGGAACTAACAAAAGAAATGTATCAATACCTCAAAGAAAAGGAAAAAGATGAATGGAAAGAAGGATGGACGAGCGAGCAGTTTGTCTATAAAATGCGCAAAAAAGCATTGGGACCTTTTAAAAAGAAACTCTGGACTCTTCCCGAAAGGTCAAAAAAACCATTGCTTGCCGCTTTGAAAAACCAGTTCGCTTTCTTGTTTGAAAAGTTGCGCGTTTTTGATAGTCAAAAGATCGTCTCCACCTATGTATCATAAACCCACGACACTTACTGAATTTATTTTGGAGGAGGAACGCCGATTTGAGAAAGCTTCAGGTAGTCTCACACTCATTTTGACGCATATTGAAAATGTGGGGAAAATCATTGCAGCCCATATTAAACGAACTGGTTTGGTAGATATCTTGGGGAAAACTGGAAAAAGCAATATCCAACAGGAAGAAGTACAAAAACTTGATGAGTTTAGCAACACACTCTTTGTGGATACACTCCTTAAAACACAAGAAGTCTATGTGGTCGCGTCCGAGGAACTGGACAAACCAGTTTTCTCTCCCGCAAAAAAGGGGAAATACGTCGTATTTCTTGATCCGCTTGATGGATCATCAAATATAGACGTCAATATCAACACCGGCACTATTTTTTCAATTTATCACAAAAAAGAGTCGCTCACCTATAGGGGAGAAGAGCAGGTTGCGGCTGGGTACATTTTATACGGCTCATCAGTCATGTTCGTGTACTCATGCGGCTTTGGAGTCAATGGATTCACACTTGACCCCGGCATGGGGAGTTTTCTCCTCTCCCACCCGAGAATCAAAATACCGGAAAAAGGAAATATATACAGCATCAATGAGGGCTATGCCAACCTCTTCACGGAAAAAGTATCCCGCTATATCGCCTCACTGAAAACTGGTAAAAAACCATATAAACTTCGCTATGTCGGGACGCTGGTTGCAGACATGCACAGGACGCTCCTCAAAGGTGGAGTATACCTATATCCTGAAGATGTGAAAAATAAAGAGGGAAAACTGCGCCTCATGTTTGAAGTAAATCCTTTCAGTTTCATCGTAAAACAAGCAGGTGGAATGGCTGTGAGCTTGAGCAAAAATCCCCTCACCTATACTGCCCGTTCGCTTCATGAACGTGTTCCCATCGTCATCGGCAGCCCACATGAGGTAAAATACTACAATAGCCTATGATCAAAAACGGATTTTCCATCAAAACTATTGAAGATGAAAAAATCGAAGGGAAACGAGTATTGGTGCGAGTTGATTTCAACGTGAGTCTGACTGATGATTTCACAATAGCTGATGATGTGCGTATCAGGCAAGCTATCCCGACTCTTGAATATCTTTTGAAAAAAAATAATAAACTCATCCTCATTTCTCACTTGGGAAGACCAAAAGGGAGACAAATGCACTTCTCGCTCAAAAAGGTTGCCCTTCATCTTCATGACTTGATACCACAATATCAAGTGACACTCGTTGATGATTTTCTATCCGAAAGTGGACAAAAACAATTGGCGAACCAAAAAGAACACGAGATCATGCTTCTTGAAAACATCCGATTTTATCCGCAGGAGAAAGAAAAAAGCAGTGCGTTTGCTCAAAAACTCGCTCAACTTGCTGATATGTATGTGAATGATGCATTTGGCGTATGCCACCGTAGCGACTCTTCTATCTCTCAAATTCCCACTTTTTTGCCCTCATATGCAGGATTGTTGCTCAAAAAAGAGATTGAAACCATCTCATCCATCGTCAAAAAAGTGAAAAAACCGTTTGTAGCTATCATTGGAGGAGCAAAAATTTCAACCAAAATCAATTTTTTGTCCAAGCTCCTTGATGTTGCTGACTATGTGCTTTTGGGCGGGGGACTGGCAAACACGTTTCTACTCACCCAAGGACTCGCTATCGGCAAAAGTTTGGCAGAAAAGGAAGAGGCAGATGCAGCCAAAAAACTTCTATTCATGGCTGCGCAAAAAAATACGGCAGTCATCTTACCCAAGGATGCGGTGGTGGGAAATCCAAGTAACGGAAAAGATGGGGGACAGGTCGTAAAAATAGAAGACATCCCAAAAAACGCCTCGATCCTCGATATTGGCCCACAGACGCAGGCAATGTTTAGCAATATCATCTCACAAGCGAAAACAATCATATGGAACGGGCCTGTGGGATACTGTGAAAATAGCCAATTTTGTAGAGGTACTGATTTTCTCTACTATGCTATAACACAAAATAAAAATGCAGTCTCCATCGTCGGCGGCGGAGACACGCTTGCCACAATCTCAAAAAAAGAATATCTCGATCAAATCACGCATATCTCAACAGGCGGAGGAGCAATGCTTGAGTTTATCGAAAAAGGAACCTTGCCCGGTATTGAAGCGCTTTCTCAAAAAAAATCATAGTTTGACTGTCGTATAGCCCTCCCCTTCATGATTACAGTCAAGGCAGTACGTAGAAAACTCATCTTGTATTACGAGTTTTTCCTTCATTTCAGCTGCTGGATCATCAGCTCGCGTCATAAAACCAGTATCACGACTCACCGGAATGACCCGTTTCAAATTTTCTTCGGTTTTTGGCTCTGTCCCTTTGATGAAATACTCATATCGCGACGGACACGTTTCTGACCCATCTGGATTTTTCGTGGACAACACTCCCGAGACAGTACACACCTGTTTTCCTACAATGCCGGAAGGTTGTTTGGGCCACAGATCAGGTTGATCCTTCAGCACTTCTTTCATAATACCATTCCAAATAGGGGCTGCACCGGTGACGCCTGATGCAAGGAATGGATGCATAGGACTATTATCATTGTTTCCCACCCACACCGCGGTCAAAAAATTGGGCGTGTAGCCGATGGTCCAGTTATCTCGTTTATCATTGGTCGTACCCGTCTTCACTGACACGGCATGACGAGGGATACTCAAAAACCCCCCTGACCCAAATGCAGCAGACCGAGCGTTGTTGTCGAGAAGTATGTGGGAAATGAGAAAAGCAGTTTCGATGGAAACAGCTTGCTTGCCCGTGAGTTTCAGATAGTCAGGATAGGAAAGGGGTTTTTTGACATCTTTGACAATATTTGGATCGTCAAATGTATAGAGAAGCTTCCCTCGTTTGTCCTCTATTTTAAGTATTGAAACAAGCTCTTTCGGTATGCCTTGATTGGCAAATGCAGAAAATGCTGATGCCAACTCAATCATCTTCACTTCAGCCCCGCCTAGGGTCAGTGATAAACCATAGCGCTCTGGTTGTGAAAAGGTATTGATGAGAAAAGCAGAAGATGAGGAAACAAAATCAGAAACCCCGTTTAGTGCAAGCATTTTGACGGCAGGAATATTATAAGAATTACCCAACGCAAACCGGAGTTGCACGAGCCCATGAAATTGTCCGTCATAATTGTGCGGACAATATGATTTGGTACTGGATGCACCTCTAAAACAAATTGGCACATCGAGAAATACGGTTGAGGGTGTGACGAGTTTTCGCTCGATCCCGACTGCATAATTTAACGGTTTTATCGCCGATCCCGGCTGGCGCTTCGCGACTGTTACATTAAATGCCCCTCCGGGGGTTGCGAAATAGTCTTTTGAACCAACCATGGCAAGTATCTCACCCGTTGGCGGGCGGGTAACGAGAGCCGCTCCGTTTGATACATCAAGTTTTTTGAGCTTCTCAATTTCCTCGCGCACGATCTGCTCTGCCCCCCGCTGAATATCGCTATCAAGTGTTGTATAAACTTTCAGTCCACCTTCCTCTACCATTTCGGTGCCATATTTTTCCTCAAGCAAAGACTTGACATAAAATACAAAATGAGGGGCTTTGATCGGAATAGCAAGCGGCACCACTTCTATATCCATCCGACTCCCCAAGATTTGCTTCAGCTCTGCATCTTTACATTTCTTTTTGTCGGCAAAATCTGTCGAATATGACAGTAAGTATCCCTCATTGCACATCGCGCGCAAAACCTCCCACTTGCGCGCCTCCCCACGATCGGGATTCACATATGGCGAATAAAGAGTTGGAGCTTGAGGAAGACCAGCAAGAAATGATGCTTCCGGAAGGGTAAGGTGTTGTGCTGATTTGTTAAAGTAGGTTTTGGCTGCTTGTTCAATACCATAGGATGATCCTCCATAGGGAACTTGGTTAAGATACATTTCAAGGATTTGATCTTTGGTGAATATCTTTTCTGTCCAGAGAGCAAGAATAATTTCTTTGACTTTTCTCTGGATGGTACGTTCTGGGGTAAGCAGTGCAGATTTGACTAATTGTTGAGTAATGGTTGATCCTCCTTGTAATCGTTTTTTCAGTATCATATCTTTTATGGCTCGTATCATGCCTCCTATGAGGGATACTCCTTGGTGACGATAAAAGTCTTTATCTTCTATAGCGATGGTTGCATTTTTTATATAGGGGGGAAGTGATGAGAGGGTGATGGGGGTTCTGTTTTGGTCGTGGTAGATTTTGAATAGGAGCTTACCATTTCTGTCAAGTATTTCACTTGAGACAGGAATTACTTTATAGTTTTTCAAAAGTGCTGGATTGGGGAGACCTCGCAAAACAGACCAATAAAATAGTGCAAACAGCGCTAAAAAAAATGCTATAATTTTTTTGTGTGGTATGCGTTTCGTATAATGGGTGCTCAATTCCCAGAAGCGAAGCGTATATTTTTTGACTAAGGAAAACGCCATATAGGTTACATTCTATCAAAAATACATGATCGACACCATCATATCGACATATTCGCTGCATGGCAACTGGATAGACCTTTTGTTTATTCTTGTCATTATTTATTTCGTCATCACCAACGAAGGACTCGTTCCCACGTCTTTTGATCTTGTTGGTCTTTTTTTCTCGTTTATATTTTCTTTCAAATTCTATCCCTTTTTTGCAAAAATTTTCATTGCTAATTTCTCATTTTCACAAGGCATTGCAAACGCAATTGGCTTTTTTTCCGCATGGGTCCTGTCGGAAGTTCTCTTTTTCATACTGGCAAAATATATATATAGGAAAATCCCCCCACGGCTTTTCAGAAATACTACCCTAAACAAAGCATTGGGGGGAGTTCCCGCAGTAATGCAAGGATCAATTCTTTTCGCCTTTATTCTCACGCTTGTTTTCACTCTCCCCGTACGGGGAGACATCAAAAATTCTGTTTTGAACTCAAGAACTGGTCGTCCCATTATGGGCATATCGCAAAAACTTGAATCACGTCTGCAAAATATTTTCAACTCCGCCGTAGTTGAAACACTCAATTTCTTGACCATCAAGGAAAACTCTGAAAAGAAAATAGATTTGGGCTTTAAGGTAGTCAAAGAAAACCTCAAAAAAGATGCCGTCTCTGAAATTGCGATGCTCAATCTAGTCAATCGGGAGAGGCAGTCGCGCGGACTTTCAGCGCTTCAATTTGATGAAAGCTTGCGCAAAGTATCACAAGAGTATGCGCAGGAAATGTTTGTCCATGGGTTTTTCTCACACTATTCGGCGGTTGACGGCTCATCGCCGGCAGATCGGATCGAAAGGAACAATATCGATTACAAAGTAACCGGCGAAAATCTCGCATTTGCTCCTGATGTCCAGATCGCACACAATGGTCTCATGAACTCCGAAGGACACCGAAAAAATATTCTGTCTCCCGAGTATAAAAAGATGGGAATAGGAGTAGCGGATGCCGGAATCTTTGGCAAAATCTTCGTCCAAGAGTTTACGAATTAACTCTCGTTATGTATTTGCTTCAGAGCCTTGAAATGGTATAATATACTCCACTATGGAACGTCAGCGACCAAAACATACTGAACCAAAAATTCAGCGAAAGGGGAAACAGCCGAACAACGAACTACAAAATAGTAAACAACTACAAAAGATAAACGCTTCTGTGCTCAAAAAAGAAATAAATCCGGATGCGCTTACCGCATATCTTCAAAACACCACTCGTTATCCTCTACTAACGAGACAAGAAGAGCAAAAATTAGCACAACAAATAGAAATAGGCGATGAAGAAGCTCGACAAAGACTTATCGAATGCAACCTTCGTCTTGTAGTAAAGGAGACAACACAATATTACGAGAAAGCCTCTTCCGTCCCTTTTGAGGATCTTATCGAAGAAGGAAATACTGGGTTGCTGCAGGCAGTAGATAAGTTTGACTACCGCAGAGGACTCAAATTTAGCACTCATGCAACATGGTGGATCAAACAGGCAATTTTGCGCGCATTAAGTAAACAATCACGTACAGTCAGACTTCCTGAACATGAAATAATAAGAGAGCGAAAAGTAAGAAAAGTAAAGGAACAAAATGAACAGGAAGGAATAGATCAACATCTTAGTCTACAAGAAATTGCAAATATTACTAATCTTCCGCTATCACAAATAGCTGATGTTCTCTCTGGCAAAACTGCACACGCTCAAAATATAGTCTCGTTTGATGCAGCGCTTAATCCCGACGACCCACGATCAGGAACTATCGAAGATACAATGCAAGATCCATCTATCAATCAGGAAGAGTCGCTCCTTTTATATGAAAAAAGTCAGAAATTACAAAAACTCCTCGATCTACTCCCAGAAAATTACAGAACTGTTATCCGTATGCGGCTCGGGCTCGATGATGGAGAAGAACACTCACTCGCTGAAATTGGAAGAATACTAGGTGGTATTTCTCGAGAACGAGTACGCCAAATAGAGGAAGCAGCAATAAGAATGCTTCGACAAAAGGCCTTAAAAATTCCCGCGGTAATAGAAATATTCGGTCCTCCTCTTGATCTTGATGCTAAAGACCCCGACTAACTTTCACAACTTTCACCCCCCGAGTGTGATGAGTAGACACCTTCGGTAAAAGTGTTTATTGGGCATATAGACGAATCATAGCAGAGCCTATTTTTTTGGTTTTTATGATTTTGAGGGGTCCAATTTCTGATGTGTTTGAAACATGTGGCCCACCGCAAAATTCTTTGGAATAGGCGGTCGAAGGATCTCCTTCAGATCCTCCAATAAAATAAACTTTGACCATATCTGCATACTTTTCTTTAAAAAAAGAAGAAGCTCCCAAAGAATGGGCTATTTCTTTTTTCAGTATTTTGAAGTGAACGGGAAGCGCTTCTTTTATTTTTGCGTTGACAATTTCTTCCATTTTTTGTATCTCTGGTTGAGTGGGACTTCGTGAAAGTTTGAAGTCGAAACGGAGCCTTTGCGCAGTAATATTTGACCCTTCTTGCCTGACTTCAGCTCCAAAAACATCTTTGAGCGCACGGTGGAGAAGGTGAGTAGCTGTGTGGTATTTGATTACTTGCGCCGAATGATCAGCCAACCCCCCAGTAAACATACCAGATGAGGATTTTTTTGACAACTCCCGATGCTTGGTAAACTCTCTTTTAAACCCTTGCGTGTCAAGCGATATATGTTTCTGCAGACATATCTCCTCGATGATTTCCAAGGGAAAACCATAGCTTTGATACAAATCAAACGCGGCCTTACCGTCTATTTTTTGCATGGTCGAAATCATACTCATGCCTGTTTTCAGGTTTTTCGCAAACCGATCTACTTCTTGCTTTACAACCGAAGATATGAGAGTTTTATGCGATGTATTGTTCTCCAATAATTTTTTCAAAAACGATACATCCTTGTATGTTGGAATGACGCCATCAAGACAGACAGAAATAAGCGCATCTGACGAAATGGTACCAACAATATGATGTTGTTTAAGCATGCTGCGGCGAAGTAGACGCCGCAAAACATACCCTTGTTCTTTGTTAGACGGAGTGACGCCCTCAAGAATAAGAAGTGTTGCAGCCTTGAGATGATCTGCCACTGCGCGTATGGAAGACGCATGTTCTGATATGTAGTTTTGTCTGAAGACTTCCTCAATGTTACCTATTATTTTTGAAAACACGTCTGTCTGAAAAATATCTGGATTGTTTTGCAAAGTTGCAAGTATGCGCTCCAATCCTCCACCATAATCCACATTTTTCTGCGCCAGCTCCTCAAGCGTGCCATCAGCTTTTTTTCTATATTGGATAAACACCGAATTTCCAATCTCCAAAAATTTCCCGCAATCACAGTTTGGATGACAGTGTTGACTATACCTCACATCATGGGGAACATCAAACTCAAAAAATATCTCGCTGTCAGGTCCTCCTATCTCACCAACTGGCATCTCATCGGGTACCCCGGCACGTGACCACCAATTTTTTGAAGCAGGATAGGGAATAATCCGATTCTCTGGCATACCGAGCTTTTTCCATATGGCGGTCGATTCTTCGTCTTTCGGGACTCCGCAACCTCCTTCAAAAACCGTCACATAGAGCTTTTCCTTGGGAAGACCCAGAGTTTGAGTAAAAAATTGGAAGGCCCACGCCAGCTGATCTTCTTTGAAATAATCACCCAAAGACCAATTACCCATCATTTCAAAAAATGTGGTATGTCTGTTGTCGCCAACTTCCTCAATATCAGATGCCCGAAAACACGGCTGAATATCAAAAAGTCGTCTCCCCAACTCATGAGGCATCCCTTCAAAATTCCTCACCAGATGCTGCATGCCTGATGAAGTAAAAAGGGTGGTGGCATCATCTTTTGGCATAAGAGACGCTACCTGGACCTCTACGTGACGCCGTGGTGGCGAAATCCAAAACTTGGAAAATGCGCTTCGCAGCTCTTGATGGGTCATTTTCATGATATACTTATTATATACTATGGATATTTCCACTATAGATATTGACCTAATACGCCCGTATATTAAATGCATCTCTCTTCCGCTTTCCCACTCTCACAAGGGCGAAAACGGGAAACTGCTCATTATCGGCGGCTCCTCACTTTTTCATGCTGCGTCCCTTTGGTCAGCAAGTATTGCTTCACGGATTGTTGACATGGTACATTATGCTTCGACAAAGGAAAATGAAAAAATTTTCCTCAAACTCAAAACATCGTTTGTCGATGGAATGGTGATCAAAAGAAAAGACCTCGCGCAGTATGTGAAAGAGGATGATTGCATACTCATGGGCCCAGGAATGGTCAGAAGCGAAAAAAAACCACTCCCCTCCTCTTCTCCACCTATTAATACATTAAACGACGTCTTTTTATTAAAAGACGAACCGCTCTATACTTATCACCTGACTCATCTGCTCATCAAAAATTTCCCCGATAAAAAATTCGTGTTTGATGCAGGAGCCCTTCAGATGATGGATCCTTCCTGGCTTCTCACTCTTGAAACAAAACCCATTCTGACACCCCACATACAAGAATTTCATCAATTATTTGGCACCGATGTCACAAAACTCCCACTACCTCAAAAACAAGATGTTGTTGTGCGCACCGCTCGCCAACATAACTGTATCATCTTGCTCAAAGCTATTGAAGATATAATCTCCGATGGAAAAGAGCTGATAACAATCCACGGTGGTAATGCAGGGCTTACCAAAGGAGGAACAGGCGATGTGCTTGCTGGTCTTACCGCAAGCTTTAACACAAAATCTGATCAACTTGCGGCGTCTGTCATCAGTAGCTTTGCCCTCAAAAAGGCAGGAGAGAAACTCAACAAAACCGTTGGTCTTTTTTACAACACCACTGACGTCATACATATACTTCCGAAAATCTTGAACGAGCTCTTTATGGTATACTAGAAAAACCTATGAAGAAAGAAACACTTATTACAACGGTTGTTGGAATCGTTTTGGGCTTTTCGACTGCTCTTATTATACTTTTCACTACAACTGAAAAGAAGAAAGTACAAGAGGCAAAAAAAGTTATCCAACCGAAAATCACTACTTCTCCTCCGTCGCTTAAGGAAGAAAAAAGACAACAACTTACCTTATCGGAGCCTGAAGATGGCCTCACCACAACAACCGCCAAGATTAAAATTAAAGGGCAAGCTGAAAAACAAAGCATGATTATTATTCAATCTCCTGATTTTGAAAAAGCCCTCAAAAACGAGACGGTTGATTTTGCAATCGACGTCCCATTGATACTTGGAGAAAATACCATTCGAGTAACTACATATAATCAAAAAACAACGGAGGAAAAAACATTAAAAGTCTATTATTTTAACGAACAATGAAAAAAAACCATCAACATATCGTAATACTACTGGGAATCGTTATGACAATGCATATGGGTGTACCACGCATATATGCCCAAACAGGTACAGCAACACCATCTGCCAAAGTCACTCCTGCCGAATCTCCCTCGCCTGTTGCCACAAGCAGTGTGGAAATTTTTAAGGAGAAAATTGCACAGAAAGTGGCAGAATTGAGCAGAGATACAAAAAAAGCACTTGCGGGATATGTGACAAAAATAGAAAAAGATATCCTTGAAGTAACCACTCATGAAGGAAAAAGTGTCAAAGTGATCATCGATGACACACTCACCAAAATATATACGGCGGGAGGGACAGAAAAAAAAGAAGAGGCCATAACAACAATCAAAAAAGATGCATTCGTTGTGGCTTTTGGACCCATCATTGAAGATTCTCTCAATGCCAATTATATTTACAAAACAAATGAGTACATCGTAGGATCTGGAAAACTTACCAGCGTAGATAAAACCGCCTATACTATCAAAGTCACAACAACCGCAAACGAAGAATATACATTTGATGTAGAAACATCCACAAAACAGCTTATTCTTGATACTCAAACGCTCAAAATCACCACGTCAGGATTTTCAAAATATAAAGAAGGGGACGTCATACACTTTGTAGCAAAAAAAACCGTTGACACTGCACAGACGCGTCTACCTGCAGCTTCCACCCTCATCATCCCTCAAGCATACTTCACGCAGGAGTATTAATATATTACTGGTGTTGGAGTCAGTTTGTACCAGGTTCCTTTGCACTGCGCACCTTCTGTTCCTTCTATAAAATACTCAACGCGGCCGTTGTAACAGTCCTGCTTTACAATACCTTCAGGCTCTGTAAATTCCTTTTTAATCGGTGATACATTGTATCGTGAAACGGCCCCATCAGACAAAAGCTCACTCATGACTTTATTCCAGATCGGCGCTGCACCAGTGATACCTGATGTCAGATATGGATGCATGGGAGTGTTGTTATTATTTCCCACCCATACGCTTGTGAGGAATCTGGGCGTATATCCTGTCGTCCAATTGTCACGTTTATCATCGGTGGTACCTGTTTTGACTGCCACTTTTACCCCCTTTACTTCAAGCGCAGAACGTATACCAAACGCAAACGACCGTGCATAATTGTCAGAAAGAATATCTGATATGATAAATGATACCCCTTCCGACAATACTCTTTCCTTCTTAACCTTTTGTTTCAAAAGCGTTGAACCATGATAATCTTCTATTTTCAAAAACGGGTTTATATCAACTTTCTCGCCCTTATTTGCAAAAACTCCAAAGGCAACTGCTGCATCAGTCATTTTTATTTCTCCTCCCCCGAGCACAAGAGAAAGTCCATATCTTTTGGGGGAATCCCATGTCGTGATACCCATTTTTTGAGCATGTGCAATAAACGCAGGCATTCCAATCGTTGCCAAAACTTTCACCGCAGGCACATTGTATGAGTTTGCAAGCGCATAGCGAAGGGGAATTCTTCCATGAAACCTGCCATCGTAATTGACAGGACTGTACGGACGACTACCAAGAATAGAAAATACGATTGGCGTATCCTCAAGAATGCTGGCAGCAGAATAAACACCTTTCTCAAGCGCAAGTGAATACATCACTGGTTTCATCATAGATCCTGGTTGTCTATGGGCAGTCGTCACATTAAACGCGCCGCCGGGGGCAGTAAAATAGTCTTTTGAGCCGGCCATCGCAATAATTTCTCCACGCGAAGGTATGGTCACGAGGACTCCGCCGTTTTCCACACTTAAATGCTTGATTTCATCAAGTTCGCTCTGAAGGATGTCTTCAACTTTCTCTTGCAGTGAAAAATCAAGCGTGGTCGTCACCGTCAAACCGCCCTCCTCTACAAAGCGGTTGCCATACATTTCCTCAAGCAATGAGCGCACATAAAATACAAAATGAGGGGCTTTGATGTAGGTTTTGATAGGAGCAACAATAAGCCGTGTGCCGATGATTTCATCATATTGTTTTTGTGTGATAAGTCCAATCTCTTTCATTTTCAAAGCGACATCATTGCGCCTAAAGATTGCTCCTTCGGGATTCACATATGGCGAATAAAGAGTTGGAGCTTGAGGAAGACCAGCAAGAAATGATGCTTCCGGAAGGGTAAGGTGTTGTGCTGATTTGTTAAAGTAGGTTTTGGCTGCTTGTTCAATACCAT
>Ga0209542_10002582_pt1 | contig 40236 bp, 38 predicted proteins | sample RifCSPhighO2_01_FD_184028 | JGI IMG/M metagenome (GOLD analysis project Ga0209542, IMG submission 184028) | Soil microbial communities from Rifle, Colorado - Rifle CSP2_plank highO2_0.1 (SPAdes) (version 2) | ecosystem: Environmental > Terrestrial > Deep subsurface > Rock core/Sediment ... | reverse complement strand
ACCGACTGGCAAGCCCGCCTTTGCTTTTATCGGAATAGCTACGGCGGGCAAGCCGGCAAGATTCGCCGGAATGGTGAAAATATCAGAAAGGTACATAGAAAGCGGGTCGCTGGTTTTTTCTCCAATTTTAAAAGCTGGCGTAGGCGTAACCGGCGCGAGAATAACATCCACTTCCCTAAACGCTTCGTCAAAATCCTGAGCTATCAAACGGCGAACTTTCTGCGCTTTGGCGTAATAGGCCTCATAATATCCGGAAGAAAGAACAAAAGTTCCCAAAAGAATCCTCCGCTTTGCTTCCGCCCCAAATCCCGATTCCCGGTCTTTCTTATATAATTCTAACAAGTTATCGGCTTTCTGTCTCGTTCCGTATCTTATGCCGTCAAATCTTTCCAAATTGGAACTGACTTCCGCCGGCATAATAATGTAATAGCAGGAAAGCGCGTATTTAGTATGGGGCAAGCTGGTTTTCTGGACTTTTACTCCCAAACTTTTAATACTGCTTATTGCTTCCTCAATCTTAGCCGCAACTTCTTTATCCAGCCCGTCTATAAAATATTCATCAGGAATTCCAACTCTTAATTTTTTAACATCTTCAAGTTTTGGATTTAATAAATCCTCGCCGTAGTCACGAGCTTGTGGTGAGCTTGTCGAATCCATCGCATCCTGGCCGGCAATTTCCTTAAATAAAATCGCCGCGTCTTCCACGGTCTTCGTAATCGGACCAATTTGGTCCAAACTGGAAGCCATCGCAATCAAACCATAACGGGAAACCGCGCCGTAAGTCGGCTTTAATCCGACCGCGCCGCAAAAAGCCGCCGGCTGGCGGATGGAGCCGCCGGTATCCGAACCAAGCGCCGCCACGGCCAAATGCGCCGCCACGGCCGCCGCCGAACCGCCGGACGAACCGCCCGGCACTCGCGATAAATCATGCGGATTTTTGGTTTTTTGAAAAGCGGAGTTTTCCGTTGAAGAGCCCATCGCGAATTCATCCATATTGGTTTTTCCCAAAAACACCGCGCCGGCATTTTTAAGTTTTTTAATAACTGCCGCGTCATAGCTAGCTTTATAATTTTCCAAAATTTTGGAGGCGGCGGTTGCCGGCAATCCCTCAATCAAAATATTATCTTTTATTGCCAACGGCGCGCCGGCTAAAACATTCAGCGGCTCGCCTTTTGCTATTTTCAAATCCGCGGCTTCCGCCTGGCAAACCGCCTCATCTTTATGCAAACTCAAATAAGCGCCGATTTCTTTGTCTTTTTTTTCTATCCAGCCAAAAAACGCCTGCGTCATTTCCAGAGCGGAAAATTCTTTCTTTAACAAGCCGTCATGGAACTTCTTTATAGTTAATGAGTGTAATGAGACATGAGACATGTTATTTTTCAAAAGATTTAAGGAATCCAAATAATAATCTTCCTACGTCTCCGCGTAAGGACATTAATTGATTATATCCGTGCTCATCAATGTATTTAAGATTTAGCGACAAATCTATATAGTACTCCAATTCGTTCAATGAACCGCGGGCAATATAATAAAATTGAATTTTGTCTTTAGTGGTTCTTCTGCCGTAACCCTCAACTATATTCACAACTACAGACACCGCGCGCCGTCTCATCTGTGATATTAAGCCAAATAACTCCTCTTTAGGGAATTTTTTAGTAATTTTATAAACCAACAAAACTAATTCATCTGCCTTTTTATACACATTTAATTTTTTATAACCCGGTTCGTATACCATGTCGCATGTCTCATTTAACTTTTCTACTCAAAAATGGGCGGTGTTTTTAGATACCCATTTTTTGTTTCCGGAAATTGTTCCGGGCCCCTGCCAGTATCGTCAGTTTTGCCCAACTCATCTTCTCTTAATACATTTTTTAATTCGGTTCCGCCAGCCATCGGCTCTATTCCATCAGTATTCACGACTTGGAGTTCTTTAAAATAATCCAAAACTGCCCCCAAATCCTTTTGAATTTTTTCTTCTTCTTCCGCTTTTAATTCAATTCGCGCCAACTCCGCCAAATTTTCTAAAAGTTTTTTATTAATTTCCGCCATATATCCAGTATATTAAAATTTCTCTAAAAACAAAAAGGGGCTCTTTATGAGAGCCCCCGGTGTCTTAGAGGAGTGAGTTCAGCCGACTTCGGGTTTCAGGACTTGTGGTCCAACTTCGCATCCAGTACTTTTTTGAAGTGGCGATATCGGATTTCCAAAAGGTCCAACAACTTATTCAGTGTCTGACGGTAACGGGACGATTTGTCTTGAGCGACGTACACGTCAAAACCGTCGTACTCCTCCCGAGCCTTGCGATATAAGTACCAGTCAATATCACGCATGATATTGCTGGATATCTTCCTCTCGCCAAAGCCCAACCAGGCGCGAGCTTCCAGTTTTTCCAGCGTCGCTGAAACTAGATTGTAGGGGTACCCTTCAATCTCCGCCCGACCTATTTCCTTGCCGTTCTGAATCGCCTTGACCAAGTTGCTCAATCCGCGATATTCCCCAATCTGAGAAATCGCAAAGTATTCCAGCATTTCCTCAGACACCTGCGTCGGCACATTCATCTCTCCGTACACGCCCGAGACGAATCCCAAAATTTCCAGAGTATTCGTCAAGTCCGTTTCCTCCAGCGCCGCCGCCTGTCTGACCGGCGCCAACGACAGCGCGCCTAACATCGCCAGCATCACAATCTTTTTCATTTTCTTCTCCCAAACCGGCATTTTCCTGCCGATTTTAAACTATTTACATTGTACCATACCAAATCTATCTTGTCAACCCCCACACCTAATTTTTAGGTGTGGGGGTCAATAGTTTCAGAAACTCTTCTTCCGCCAAAATTTTTATCCCCAATCGCTTCGCTCTTTCCAGCTTAGAGCCCGGCTCAAAGCCCGCTACTACATAAGTCGTGTTTTTAGAAACCGATTCATTGACGTCGCCGCCCAAAGCCCTGATTTTTTCTTTTGCCTGCGCCCGCGACATAGAACCCAAGCCGCCGGTCAAAACAAAAATTTTTCCTTTTAATTTATTACTTGTCTCATGTCTCTTTTCAACTTTTAACTGAATACCCGCCCTTTCCAGTTTTTCCAGCAACCGCTGATTCTTTTTATCCTGAAACCAATCATAAATACTCTGCGCCATTTTCGGCCCGATATCGGGAATTTCTTCTAGAATGTCTAATGTGACACGAAACATGAGTTCGATTAACAATTTAATGGATAATGAGACATGTTGCTTGTCTCTATTCAGCTTTTCTACTATGTACCGCGCTAAAAGCGCGGCAGTTTCCTCACCTATATGCAAAATCCCCAAGCTGTAAATAAATCTCGGCAAACTTATTATTTTTTTCACATTCACCTCTTGTACTATGTTTTGAGCGGACTTTTCGCCGAACCGTTCCAATACCGCGATATCGCCCTCTTTCAGCTCAAAAATATCCGCCGCATCGCTGATTAAGCCCTCGTCCAAAAAACGGTCAATAATTTTCGGCCCCAAACCTTCCAGATTAAACGCTCCGCGCGAAACAAAATGATAAAGCTGTTCCCGATGACGGGCGCCGCAATTTTTATTACTACATTTATAAGCCACCCCATCTCGCACCGCCGGCGAACCGTCCACCGGGCATTTTTTCGGCATTTCAAATTCTTTGGTTCCGCGCGGACGCAAGTCCTTTAAAACCTTAATTATTTTTGGAATTACATCTCCGGCGCGGCTCACGATTACCGTATCGCCCACCCGAACATCCAGCCGCTTGATTTCGTCGGCATTATGCAAAGTCGCGTGGGTAATGGTGATACCGCCGACCGGCGCCGGCTTCAATACCGCCACCGGCGTCAGCGCGCCGGTTCTCCCCACTTGAATCTTGATATCTTCCACTATAGTAGTTGCCTCTCTGGCGGCAAACTTATAAGCAATAGCGGCGCGGGGCGCTTTGCCGATAACGCCGGCATCCTCAAAAATTTTATTGTTATTAACAATAATCACTACGCCGTCCACCTCGTACGGCAATTTATCCCGATGCCTTGCCCAATAATCGCGGAATTTAAAAACCTCTTCCAGTGAAACAGCCGGCTTATTATGCGGATTAATTTTAAATCCCAGTTTTTTTAAAATTTCATGCTCTTCTTCATGGAATTTCTGCCCTAAATCAGTCGTTATGTCATAAGCGAAAGAATCCAGTTTTCGGCCGGCGATAACTTTCGGGTCCAGCTGGCGGATAGAACCGGCGGCGATATTCCGCGGATTGGCGTAAATTTTTTCTCCTTTTTCTTTCTGTTCCCTGTTAATCCTTTCAAATTCTTTTTTTGTCAAAAAAACCTCTCCGCGGACAATTAGTTTACTAGGAAATGCAGAATGGGACATGAATTTCTTACTTGTCTCTTGTCTCTTGTCTCTTGTTTCTTGTTTCTTGTTTCTTATCTCTTGTCTGCCCTGAGCCGCGCCGAAAGGTCGCTTGTCGCTTGTCTCTTGTCGCTTTTCTACATTCAACTTCAACGGAATAGCTTCCACTGTTTTCAAATTCTGCGTTACGTCTTCGCCAATTTGGCCGTCGCCGCGAGTGGAACCGCGGACAAAAATCCCATTTTCGTACTCCAGCTCAATCGCCAAACCGTCCAATTTCAACTCACAATAAAATGAGGCGCTCGCCGAACCTCTTTCCTCAACCCGCTTCGCTCGTCCAGCGACTCGCTCGCTTGTCCTCACCGCTCGGTCCGACGATATATCGGACACCCTGCCTCGCGGTTGCGGAGGTTTCGAAAAAGGTGTTTCGGCTCGCTGAATTACTAGGTAGCCAAGGTAATTCTCCACTCGCTTCAGCCAATCCCGCATGTCTTCTTCGGAAAAAGCGTCGTTAAAAGAAAGCATCGGCGTTTCGCGCCGAACTTTCTGAAATTCTTTAAGCGGCTGACCCCCCACCCTTTGCGTCGGCGAATCCGCAGTGATTAAATCCGGCCACTGCTGTTCCAAATCAAATAATTCCTTTTTCAAAGAATCCAAAGCGGCGTCGGAAATTTCTTGCTTATCTAAAACATGATACAAATAGCGGTGATGATTGATTTCTTTCCGCAATTTTTCCATTCTATCCTTTGCGGCTCTCTTATCCAATTTTTTTTCCATATTAAAAAATTACAAATTAATCTCAAAAGCGCGGGAAACTTTTCCAGAAACGCCTTTTGACTCTATAATCAAAATATCGTCGTCTTTTTTGTTGCAGGCAACTACATATTTAGAACCATTAGAAAGCTGTCCCTCCAATGAATCTACATCAAGACAACCAGCCCCGATTCTAAATTTTTCATAAAGCGCTCTTTCCAAACCGGAGTCGGCGGCAAACACTGCTTTAGCGGAATTTATGATATCCGCGGACTGCCGAATTTGATACAGCATCAAAAGCCCGGCAATAGTAGTCGCCCCCAGAATAGTTCCGGAAAGAGCCAAAACAGTTATAAGCATCACCTGACCGCTTGAATGTAGCCATTTGTAAGCTATTCGCATACTATTTGTAGATTCGGATGTTATTTGTGGGTTTGGATCGCTATTGTTTTTATCTCGGCAGGATTTCCCGAATTTTATTCCAAATATTTCCAATATCAAATCCGGTGCCGTTGCCGCCGTTGCCGCCGGTGCCCCCAGTACCGCCCGTGTCACCGGTTCCGCCGGTGCCGCCGGTTCCGCCAACGCCGCCAGTATCGCCAGTTTCATCAGCGCCGTTAGTATCCGTAGGAGGCGGAGTAACTTCTTGAACAAAATCAGCCGATACTGATTTATTGCCGTCCATGGATAATACGCAAGGATTAGCGCCGTCAGAACAGTCATTGCCCCAACCCATAAATTTCCACCCGGCATCCGGAATCGCCCTTAAACTTACTATTGTCTTATATAAAAACTCTTCTCGGCAATCATCTCTGCAATCAATTCCGACTGGCTCACTAACTACTTTTCCAAAACTTGGCAAGAAAATCTGCAAATTAAACGGCCCCAAGACCCTAACTCTTATGCTATCGCTAACTCCTGCAAATTGATGAAAACAACCCAATGAATAGGTTTGGGAGAAGTTTAAAGCATCCGTAGATTCTACGCCATTTAATCCAGTTTTTATCCACAACTGTCCGCCAGATACCTCGCATTTATCAGCATAAAGTCCTTCCCACCAAATCTTTACCCTCTCACCTTTTGGAATATTAACAGCTCGAACGCCATCATAATCAATAAACTCGCCGTCAATTTTTTTATTATTTAAATCTAAAATATAAAAATTAGATATTTGCGGCCTTACATAAGCCGTCGCGCTATCCGAAAGCCCGGAAACTAATCCCGGAAATTGGCAGGTTAAAGAATAAGTTTTGTGAGGGGCTATATTGCCTTTTGCTTCGCCGTCAAGGCCAAACCAATTACTGGACGGAACGCAATTAGTCGCGCCGTCTGCTTTCCAAGTCAAAATGACTGTTCCGTTATTAGTAACCTCTTTAGGCCCGTCTAAACCATCAATTTTTACATCAACGGAATAATTAATGGTTTGGTAAGTTAAGTAACTTGTTGTAAATGGTATGCCACAACGCCCATTCCAACATACATTGTCGGTGAAAGAAACCTGTTCCGGCCTATTGACTGCTTTCCAAAAAGCATAGTGAACATTTCCGGTTGCGTCAGCGGCCGATGTTCCCGTCGCGCAACTTTTTACCCAATACTCATCGCCGCCATTCGGAAAAATGCCGTAGCAATTATATATAAAATATCCCCTTCCCCAATTTAGAGTGTTTTTTTGCTGGTATCCATTTTTACCAAGGCAATTTTTTAAAGATGCCATTGTCGCGTCTTGCGCGCTTCCTTTGTCGGAAAAAATCGTTCCCGCCCCGTCTCCGAACATAACACACTTATTAAAAAGAGAAGAGTAAGTAAAAATCTGGCTCTTATAAATTGTCGCCGACGATTGCGCTTCCGTATTGCTGGCATAAAAAAATCCGTAAACGGCAATTAAAAAGATAAGGGCGAATTTATTGATTCTAAAAATTTTATTTAACATAATAATTTCTATATTTTATCGGGAGATTATCAAAGAGTCCGCAGTTAATTCCTCTGTTTCTAAAACATTCTGGGCAGCGATAACGGTAATTTTATCTCCCGGCTTTATCTCATTAAACGCCATTTTGCGTTCCATTATTTTATCACCGTTAGAATAAAGCAAAATAATGCTTGTATCGCCGGAAACAGCGACCTTATAGTCCTTTTTATTGGTCGGCGCCGGCTTATTATCGGAAAAATTAGCCCTGGCCGGAACATCGGCCGTTACTTCCAAGGTATTATTTTTAACACTCAAGACCTCTCCAACGATATTTCTTATTCCCAATTCTTCAAGCGCCTTAGCCGCCTTATTATTAAGATAAGCGTTGTGTGCAAAATAAACCGCCGTTAGCGCCAAAATTCCGAGCAAAGCCGCAACGGCTATTTTTTTATTTCTGCCTTCCATTATCAAGATTATATCACAATTAGCCGATTTATAATATAATAATAAAGTGAATCGCGGCGAAAACGGCTACACCTTAATAGAGATGATGGTGATTGTAAGCATTTTAAGCATGCTGACGACAATTTTGATTGTCTATAACCGGACCGGCGAACGGCAAATTATTGTTTTTAAAGAGCAGGCAAAAATCATCAACACTATTCTCCGCGCCAAATCGCTGGCTATCAGCACTTATGCCGAAGGAGATACGCCTTGCGCCTATGGAATTCATTTTGGAAAAGACCTGACCGGCGAATGGGAATACAGGATTTTTAAAGACCTGGACAGCTCCGGTTCTAATGACAACTGCGGCACCGCGGATAATAAATATGATCCCGATTCTGAGCATGCCGTTGAAGAAAATTTTTTCGCGGAAAAACTGGATAAAGCTCTGGAATTTTCAGAGCTGGAATTTACAAATGAATTTATAGATATTGTTTTTATTCCGCCGGAACCGATAGTCAAAATAACTCCGCCCCCCGCGGAAAATGAGGTAACGCTGACTATAAAAACACCCGACGGCAAGGTCTCTAAAACAATTAAAGTAAACAGTTTCGGGCAAATCACCGCCGAGTAGCGATTCAAACCTACAAATAACATCCAAATCTACAAATAAATTTTATAAAAATATGGAAGATAAAGTTATTGAAAAGGAATTATCTTATAAATTAGGCGGTATATTTTTTGAAATCCAAGATAACTTAGGCAGATTTTGTCGAGAAAGACAATATGCCGATCTTTTTGCCAAAAAACTAACTCATAAAAAAATAAATTTTAAAAGAGAATATCCTATAGAAATTGCTAATAGAAAATCTAATTTTGTTGACTTTATAGTAGATTTGGATAAAAAGTTTGCGGGTTTGAATCGGTCAAGCGGTCAGGTGCTCATTGAGGCCATGGTGGCGATTTCCATTGTTACAGTGGGACTTTTAGGAATTTTTTCGGTTCTTTCCCGTTCGCTTAGCTTGAACCGAACCGTCGCCGACAACTATGTTGCCGCCAATTTAGCGGCGGAAGGAATAGAAATAGTAAAAAATATCGTTGATGGCAATGTTCTTAAAATCCAAAACAGCACCATGGTACCTTGGAATTTGGGGGTGACTAACGGCGTGTACGTAGTTAACTACAATGATAATTCGTTGAGTTCATCAATTCTTGAAAATTGCGACGCTGATTCAATAAAAAATAATGCCTCTTTTGCCATGACTTTCAATTCAGATAACGGATTATACACGCACGATACTGCTAACCAAGATATCGGCATTTCGGCAACTAATTTTAAACGCGTAGTTTGCGTAGATACGTCTGATGACGGAAACGAAATAAAAGTTAATTCCATCGTAACTTGGACTGGCCGCGGCGGCGCGGAATTTGATATTAATCTGGAAGACCATTTCTATAACTGGACTCCCACGGAATGCAATGACGGCATAGATAACGACGACGATAAAAAAACTGATTATAAAGAAGATCCCGAGTGCAATAATTTGCCTGACAAAAATAGCGAACTGCCTAAAAATATCTCAACACCATGAAAACTAATAACAAAAAAGTTTACAATCTTATTCAATCTCGCTTTGTAGATTTGGATAAAAAGTTTGTGGGTTTGAATCGGTCAAAGGGCTTCACCATCGTTGAAATGCTGGTGGCGATGTCTCTTTTTACCGTAATAATTTCTATCACTACCGGCATCTTTATCCGCTCCCTTAGAACCCAGCGCTATGCCAATGCCTTGCTCGCGGCTAACAGCAATGCCAGCTTAGCAATGGAACAAATGGCGCGGGACATAAGAACCGGCAGTAAATTCTGCCAAGACACCGGTAGCGTAACCGACTGCGGCAATATAATAAACGGAGCTTACGAAAAACTATCCTTTTCAAGCGCTACCCGCGGAACAATAACCTACGGAAGAGATGCTTCTTCCGGAGCGCTCACGCAAACGATTTACGGAAAAGAAGCGCCAATCACGGCAAGCAATGTTACGGTTAAAAAATTATCGTTCTATGTTCAGGGAAACATTCTAAACGATAGCCAAGCGGCGCGCATTACTATCGTACTTCAAATAAGCGCGCCAGGCACTCCATTCGCGGACTCGGCCATCAACCTGCAAACCACCGTCAGCTCCAGAAATATCACTAACGAATAAAAACTTCGCCGGCTAAAGCCCTTGGTCTCTTTATATTTTCAAACTTCACTTGTCCGCCACTATACTATGGTATAGCGGCGAACATATTAACTATCCGCGGCCCAATAGTTTGGCATAAAAAAGGCGTTTGCAATGATGTATTGCAAACGCCTTTCATTTTCTCCAGATTTCTCAAAGAAAAAATATCCCGATAATCATGAACAAACCCCATCCGCCGGCAAATCCCCTTGCCACCTTGTCGCTTTTCACCTCAATATCTTTCCCGGTGAGATTAACAAAAAATTTTCTGATGATTTCTTTTTTGTTATCTCCAAGAAGATTGTTGTCGTAGATTTTGGGAATTTGCCCATAGGCCTCTGCCCTGTCATCGGCAGAAAGCCAAACGCCGTAAATGGCCAATTCCTTATTAGCCCGACTGCGCGCCCAACCGTATTTTTCCAGCTCTTTTTTGAGCCGCGTAATCTCCCAATGGGTGATTTCTCCGTCAGAGGCCATCTCAACGACGACCTTCTCCAAATCATCCATTCCGCCTTTCAAATAGGCCTCCCAACCGAACTTCGCCTCCTCTTTCGCTTTCTGGAAATTTTCCGTCTCCAAAGCGAAATAACTTTTCAGCTCGCCCGGCTTCTTTTCCGCCGCGACAACCGCGTTAATCACTTCGGTGGAAACGCCAGCCGTAACAGCTTCAGTTGAACTGCCCTGTTCCATTTCTTCCGCAGAACTTATTGTCGCGAAAGAAAACCAAACCGCCGCCAACAGCGCCAATACTGCCGTTTTTCTTTTCATACTTCCTCCTTTTGCTTATTTTCTATTGTTAAAGACCCACAGATGCTATGAATAAATTATACCATACAAAATATATCTTGTCAAATCAAAATTCGGCCGTTCAAAAATGTCTAAAAAATTTATCTCGTTTCGTATAGGAAGGACTTAATGTTTACGGATGTTTCAAAAAGGGCTGGGACGCCGCCGGTGTCATTGCAAATCAAACGATAATCATATTTGCCGACATCTTTTCCTTTAAAATCAAGGTCGCAAGAACCACTTGCGGATGCGCCAGACGCGCATTCCGGACCGCCGGCAGGCGAATTAACCGCGCAGGAACCGACTTTAACATTTTCGCAATTCCACTCTAACTTGACCAGCGAAAGCGTTTTGCCAGGAATTAAGGTCTGCGCGCTTGGGCTGGCCGTAAAGTTACAGGTTGCCGATGGCGCAAACGGAACCGATTGTTCCGCGCCGTAACGAAACTCACCGCCAGTTGCAGATTTACTGATTGTCTCTTCCGCCAAATTCGTGGGCGGCAATCCAGGCACTCCATAACCGTTAGTCCAATCGCCTTCAAGTTTTGAAAGAGTCCCCCATTCTACTTTGCCATTAGACATAGGTGACCAGATAAAATCGTTATTAATATCATTAATGCCGATACCATCAATTCTTTGCATTCCAGCTACCGGATAAGCGGCGTCGCCTTCCATCTGAACTTCAAGGGATTCAGAAGTTCCTTGAGCCGCCAAACTGGAAACGCTGGCAACTAATTTGAACCATCGATTTTGACCATCGGGAATCACTAATGCTACCGGCGTACCACCGCAGGCCTCATTGGAAGACCAAATCGGAACAGTATTATTGCTATCCAAACCCTTTGAGCATCGTCCAGCATTAAAAAGACCATCGGCGTTTATGCTGGTATCCAGCAAGCTGAATGCCGGATCCTTGAAAACATATAAACCAAAGTTATCTATATTGATGTACGGATAAGATGTAACCTTAAATCTAAATAACTGTTGAGCTATGTCTCCGCTACTATTAGCGTAAATCATAAACTTATACAAAGTCCTATGGTCTCCAGACACAAGTATCTGTTCAACTGGAGTCAGGGGCACTTTTTTAACTGTCGGATACGATTTCATAATCCTAACGCCGGTGGATTTAGTGGCGCCACCAGTTGGATAAACAGTTTGTCCGGAGTAAACACCAATTCCATAAGTGGCAGTCAGGCCTTTGCCGCCGTCATAATCAACCTTTGGAAATTCTCCGGAACGAACCATTGCATCAGAAACGCCAATTCCGGCAATCCTGCCTTTTACGGTTAATACTTTACTGCCGCCTTTTGGCACCCTAAAGCCAACGAGGGCGCTGCTGGTGGCGCGGTCGCCGCTCGCAAAAAAAGCAGTACCCACTCGGGTTGCCCCATCCCATAAAGTAACCTCCTGGTTAACTAAGTTGTCCGGAGAATTAAACTCGGGGTCGCTCAATGCTAAAGTTAATTGCTTAACATCCACATCTTCATTAGTTGCGGTAAACTTCAATCTCAATAAATCAACAGTTTGTCCGGGAGTAACTATTCGATAAGGCAATTTTGTGTCTTCGGAAATGGAGAGAGCTCCGCTGGTAACTGCGGTTACCACATAACCGGGATTACCGTTTTCAATAATGTCAGCAGATTTACCCGAAGTTAATCCGATTGCGGAAAAAGACGAACTATTATCATAGCCCCACTGATAAGCTCCGGTTGACGCGCTTTTAACATTGCATTTTAGCAATAAATTTTGAATTGTGCCTTTAGTAATAACTAAACCAGCGCCGTCAAAAACAAACGGAGTGGAAGAATCGGTAGCGCTTGGATTTTTAACATTAGAACTATTTAACTTGGTACTGCCATCATACAAATAGCAGTTGGTAAGATCAGTTGGGCTGCCTTTTAGAACATTATATGCCAACGGCAAAGAAGTTAATCTCATATCCTCTAAGGAATCAGAGGCGTTAAGAACATATTGCGCGAACACGAACTGTGAGATGCCAGCGATAACGGTTTGTCCGTCTGGCGGCGCTGGCGCAACACTAATCTTTAAAACTCCTCTAATCTCCCCAACAATCCCGAACGGCGCGTCGCTGGTGTCTTTTTTACAGCCGTAAGGGAAATATCTGCTGGAACCATATCCATACCCATAGTGGTAGCTATACGGGCAATCAACTTCAATTAGGTAATTTCCGGTCGCGAGCGTGTTAGGAAGAAGTAACGATTGCTCACCGTCGTTTAATGTATTGGCAAAAAGCGTTCCGCCTGGTTCGTAATCATCGGCAAGCCCGAAAGTAAAGAATTGAAATAATCCGTTTACCAAACCGGTTTTCTTTCGGAGCAATTTAACATCCACTCCCATATTTTTTGGATAATCTTCGGTAGCCCAAGCAATTTTGTAGGTTTTATTATGAATTTCCTTTATGGCATCCTCAATCTGGGCTCTTAAAGCACTAATTTGATTACTAAATGCAATACCTCTTATTCCTCTATATTCATTTCTACGATTATATAAATCTAATAATTGTTTCTCGAGCGCGGGGAGGTTATTTTGCGCCTCCGCTCCGCCGGTTCCCCACACTTCCCCGCCATTCGGAGAAAGGACGGTGATGGAAGCGGGGGGCGTAGGCGGCGGATTAATAATACTAAAAGCATTGTCGCTCAAGTCATCTTTGCAATAGTAGCCGCCATATCCGTAACCATAATTTTGTCCGTAACCATAAGCAGACGGACAAATAACTTGAATATAATAATTATCGCCGTTTGGTACGCTGTTTACGGGTATGTTAAACGACCGACTTCCATTATTGATAGTATTATTGAAAAATCTGGCAACTTGTTCATAATCACTGGCTAATCCGAAAGTAATTACTTGAAAAAAGCCGTTAATCCAGCCGGACTTTAGGCGGAACAAGTTAATATCCACCCCCATGCCTTTGGGATAATTTTCGGTTTTCCAAGTTAGTGTAGGCAAAGTCGCTGGATCTAAAATATTTCCGGTTTCCCACACTTCCCCGCCATTCGGAGAAAGGACGGTAATGGAAGCAGGAGGCGCGGGCGGCGGATTGATAATACTAAAAGCATTGTCGCTCAAGTCATCTTTGCAGGTGGATGTATTGCCATAACCATATCCATAGCTTTGTCCGTAGCCATAAGCGGACGGGCAAGCAACTTGAATAAAGTAATTTCCATCGGGTAAATAATAGGGGCTTATTGGAAAGAATCTGCTTCCGCCTCCGCTTTCGTTATTCGGAGCATTATTGGCAAGCATGCCGACTTTTTCATAATCACTGGCTAATCCAAAAGTAATTACTTGAAAAAAGCCGTTAATCCAGCCGGACTTTAGGCGGAACAAGTTAATATCCACCCCCATGCCCTTGGGATAATTTTCGGTTTTCCAGGATACGTCATGCACAGAAAACGTGTCATTACCCTGTAAGGGTAAGGTCGTATCCCACACTTCCCCGCCATTCGGAGAAAGGACGGTGATGGATGGCTCATAAAAAATAATATTAAAATAGTCATTGCTACTGTCGCCATTCACCCTTACGCCACTAACTAAACCATCAACTTCAATTCTGACCCTAAATTGAGTTGAATTATCCGCAAATTCAATTAAAGAAGAAGGAATCTCCCAATTATAAGTACCTAATCCAGCATTGCCGCCATTTTCATTACTGGCGCTAACGGCTTCCTTTCCGGGAATAGCCTTCCTTATATGATGAGTGGTTTGAATGCCATTTTTATTAACAAAATCAAGATATAATAAAACTGATTTAACATCACCTGAATATTGCCAACTTATTTGCTGAATTTGCCCTGCTTTCCACAAACTTCCGCTTCCGTTAGGATAAATAACCGCAATTGACGGAATAACTGTACATGTTCTCTTTAGCTGCTGTTCGCTTAATCTGCAATGAGGGCTTGTAGTATAGGGAATGTATCGAGTAGTTGTGGAACGCGATAGTTGGGAAGCGAAAGAAGCGCACTCTCCCGAGCTGACGCCGGGCGTAGAAAGGTCTGTTAGAACCGTAACCCATTTTTCGGTGCAAAATAACGGAACTGATAACTTTAATTGTTCCTGCAATTCCCGAATCTGTTCAATCAAGCTCTGAATTTTTTGTTGTGAAAGTTGATTCCGCAAAGATCCAATTTGATTAAGAAGTACTTGAATTTCAACTTGAAGTTCTTCAACCTTATTTCCTTGACTTACCTGTTCAGTAAGAGAAGGCGGAGAAAGTACGGTGGCAGGAACGCTAAATCCGGAAAGAGGGGGCGGAGAAAGTACGGTGGCAGGAACGCTAAATCCGGAAAGAGGGGGCGGAGAAAGTACGGTGGCAGGAACGCTAAATCCGGACGGAAAAGTCTTCTTATTAATTGTTGATGGCGCAACAATGGTAAATGTGGCATTACTATTATCCCATCTCCCATCTACACAATCGCCCAACATACAAAACATACTAATGTAGTAATTTCCTGGCTTGATGTCTGGAATTGTCCATTTTACTGAGCCGCTATTAGATATTCTTGTCGCAATAACAAGAATTGGTTTGGATGTTGGATAAGATAAAGTTTCTTTGGTATCAAGAAGAATCCTCATTATCGCATTAGGCTTGTCTCCTCTCCATTTAATATCATAAGTTTTGCCAACTTCTAATATCTCTCCGCCATTCGGATAAAGAACTTCAATAGAACCTTGATAGTTTTGTTGCGCTGGTTGAGTCCGACAAACAGATTTCAATAGTTGCTCAGTTAATGTGCAATGCGGACTTGTTGTGTAGGGAATATACCGGGTAGTGGTGGAATGCGATTGTACGGCGGCATAAGAAGCGCATTCTTCCTTACTGACGCCAGGAGTGGGAAGGTCTATTTTATTAGTAACCCAATCATCGGCACATACCTGTACTTGTAACTGACTATCGGAAGAAACTTGCGCAAGCAAATTTCTGCTTATTTCGCCGCTAAATGAATCTTTCACCGCCAAAGAAATAAAAGCCGCGCCCAAAACAGAGCCGACTACCATAACGCCGAGCGAAGCGAAGCCAAAAATCCTTTTTAATTTGTTATTTTGCTTTAACATATTCAATTTTTAGCAAAATTTATAGGTGTTTTTATCGTAACACAGGCGAGGGGGGGGCAAGGCCCCCTGTGAATAAACTTTTTTATACTCTTATAATACCCCCCCCGACAAAAACGCAAATGGCTATGTTAATAGCTTATAAAATTGTTCAGGTGTTAAATCGGCTTGTTTTAAAATCCTTGCCAAAAGAAATCTCGGCAAATCTTTATTATGAATCGGAATTGTAATTCTTAAATCTGCTTTTCGTTTATGCAAAATTCTTGGGCGCAATCCCTCTTTCTTTCAACACACTCTCAATAAAACAACGGATGGCGTCTTTTGCCATTTCTCTGGCTTCGCTTAAATTTTCTCCAAAAGTGCAAATCTCCGGAATAGAAGGAACTATGACATTATAACCGCCTTCTTCAAGTGGCTCAAAAATAACCGTATATTCATAGATTTTTTTTCTTAAAATATCCTTGCGCATATTTATATTGTAATACTAACACGATTCACTAAATAAAGAAACGCTTTTAGTTTTTATACTCTTATAATACCCCCCCCCGACAAAAACGCAAATCTTATTTACTTTAACCTAACGATTTTGTAATATAAAATCTTTTGGTTTAAGAATGGTTAATTTATGGAGTTGCGCAAATTGTAAAACCTTTTGAGTGAAGAAATCATTATCTAAAGTGATAAGAAAGGAGCTGTGTTCTATTGCCGAAGCTAATATCGGCGCATCTTCTTTGGATATTAGCTCCAACAAACCGCGCACTTTTTGTTTGACGGAATTATTTAAAATAATAATTTTAGATAATCCTAATAAAATCATAAATCTGCTTTTAAATTCCTTATTATTATAAAATTTCCTGGATAAAACTTCATTAACCTCGTCAAAAACAAATTGATTGATTTGAAATTCAAATTTATCCCGCCACTGACTAAGAATATAAAAAGAGCCGCCGCTCGAAGAAAGAACGGCGGCTATTAACATGCTGCTATCTAAGAAAACTTTATTTTTTGCTGTATTGCTCTGCATACAACTTTTTACCGGCTTTCTTAAGGGTTGGCTTAATAACTTTCCAAATTTTTTCATCAACTAAAAAATCCGGCCCTACTTCTATGGCTTTTTTAATTACCTCCAATTCCGCTTCCATATTTAAAACTTTTTCTTTTATTGCCGTTTTAGTCATATTCTAAACTTAAACTAAAATACCTTAAATGTCAACTAATCGATATTTTCTATTTTTATATATTACTTTCACTTTTTTAGTATCCATTATAATCCATTTCTGTTCTTGTTTTAACAAAATTTATAGGTGTTTTTATCGTAACACAGGCGAGGGGGGGGCAAGGCCCCCTGTGAATAAACTTTTTTATACTCTTATAATACCCCCCCCGACAAAAACGCAAATGGCTTTATTTACCAATCTATTTCGGATGAGCTTTAATATCAAGCAAAATATAGCAGTCATCTTTAATCAGAAAATAAAATCTAAACTTATCGTCTACCCGCGCCTGCCAGATTCCTAATTCCTCATTGTATTTCTTTGCTCTTAAAGAGGGGTAGCGCAAATCACGCAAAAGAAAAATTGATTGTTTATAAAACTTAACTTGTATTTTTCTTGGCAGCTCTTTAAATTTATCCCTAAACCTAAATGTAAGTTTTAGTTTCATCCTTCAAGCGATTTCTTAAGTTCTTTGACAGAACTAAATGCCCCAAATGTTTCTCCCCGCGCTACTTGTCTTAATGATTCCTGTAAATCCTTATCTAACTTAAAAAAAGATTTTTGTTTTTTTAAACGTAAAAATTCCTCGTACTCCCCGCGGGGAATCAAAACTAAATCGCCTTTTTGAGCTAATTTCTTTGGAATAGTTATGACAGTCATATTGGTATAATAATATCATGACTAACCAAAGAAAACAAGGTTTTCTGTTAATTGCTATTTTGATATTCGCGTTAATGATACGGATTCTGCCGTTCTATTTTTTCGGCGAACATCCGCTCGGCTACGACACCGGATTTTATCGGCGCTATATTATCAACCCAACGGTTTCTTTTCCGAATGCCCCAACCGAAATATTAGGCACATCCTCGCTCGGAACGCGGATTTTTATTGATATCTTAAAATTCCTGCCCTTGCCGCCGGACTATGTCCTTTACGGCGGTTATCTTTTGGCAACTCTGCTTGCCGGCGTAGCCCTGTTTTTCTTTACACGGCATTTATTTGGCGTGACGGCTGGCGCTATTGCTCTATTTTTATTCGCGATTTCACCGGTTCAATATACCGCTTATTGGTATTTTCTTTGGAAAAATATGCTCGGAGTCGCCCTTCTTTTTCTTATTTTTTTGCTGATGGATGCTTCGACACGGCTCAGCACAGGCCGAAAAAGTTATTACGCGCTTCTGCCGGCGCTGGCTTTAATGGTTACCCACACCACCACCTCCATCATCTTCGCCCTAACACTAACCGCCTTTTTAATCTCAAAATTTTTCTTAACCAAATACCCTTACAAACTCCAGTTTGTAAGGGTATTATTTACTCTTTTATTTTTCAGCTTAGCCGGTTTTCTCTGGACACAATGGCCAATCTCCGCGAATTATTTTTTAAACGCCAAAGCGTTGTTTATCGGCGGCGCGGAATATCTGCGGCTAAGCGCGTTTTTATTTCCGCTTGCCGCCATCGGCTTATACAATTTCTGGCCAAAAACGGATTCGACAAGCTCACCGCAAGCCAAACAAAGTATTCTCCTGCCGTTCGCGCTGGTGGCGGCCGCTTTCCCAATTTTCCAACTGCCGTTTTATCAAAGAATTTTCCCGTTTTTAGATTTAGCAATTATTATTTTCGCGGCTTTGGGTATAAAATTTCTTCTCGCCGCGCCGCTTAAAATTTGGAAAGTTTTATTTATAATCTGGATGCTTGCCGCCACCGGCATTTTTACTTATGAACAAATTACTAAACTTCAACCACTGGTCTCGGATACCGTAATTAAAAATTTGGAATTAATTTCCAACGCCGTGCCACCGGATGCCAATATTCTCACCGATACCACGCTGGCTCCGTGGGTTTACGGCTGGAGCCGGCAGAAAATATTCGCGCCCGGCCTTATAAACAATTTCTATTCAGAAAAAGAATGGGACGAATTTTGGAATACTGCTGACGCAAAAGAAAAAATAGAGTTCCTAAAACCGTTCCTAAAACCGCTCTATTTTTTCACAGCCAAAGATTCCCTGAATACATTCCTGCCGTCCGCAAACTGCGCGGAAGAGCTAACGGAATTCATCTATAAATATAAGTGCTGATTAAATTCCGAAGAAATTAAAATATCCTCTTAAAATCTGTTCGCCGAAAAAGAACGCCAAAACCGCGGCCAGCGTTAAAAACGGGCCAAAAGGAATTTGGCTTTTCATCCCCCACCGGCGCGCGCTCCCAAGCATCAACGCCACGCTTGCCGAGGCGCCGACAGTTGTTCCGATAATAAAAATAAATAAAACATCCGGCCAGCCGTATAACAATCCGAGCGCCGCCAGCAATTTCAAATCCCCCATTCCCATTCCCTTGCCTTTGGTTAAAAGAATAACCAAGCCGACTATTGAAATCCCAATCAGGGCGGCGGCAAAATGATTAATCCAGATATTTTGGCGCAATCCGAATAATCCGGCGTAACTGCCGAAAAACGAACCCTGAAATTCCCCGAACCGGCTGAGTCCCGGCGGCAAAAACGCCGAATCCGACCCGTAAACGCCGGAAAATAAAATCCAAAAAATGCCGATAATTCCCAAACCGATATTTAATCCGTCCGGTATAAGATACAAACGATAATCAATAGTCCAAATCAATAAAAAAATTAAAAAAACGGAAATCCAGACAACTGAAGTGAAAAGTGAAAAATGAAAAGTGAAATGGCCGAATAAATAAAATGGCAGTAAAAAAACAAAGCCCGACGCGAGTTCCACGAGCGGATACTGCCAGTTAAGTTTTGCGCCGCAGGAACGGCATTGGCCTTTTTGGATTAAAAAACTGAAAACCGGAATCAGTTCATGCCAGCGCAAAGTTTTTCCGCAATGAAGACAGCGCGACCGGCCGGATAAATTATGGAAATTAAACAGCCCTTTTTCCGGGGAGTACCGAAGAGATACGACATTCAAAAAACTTCCGACAATCAAGCCGAGAATAAAAAGAAAAAAGAAAATTACGAACATCTGCGAATTATTAAGTTATTTAAAACTGAAGACAGTAGTTGGGGTCAGCACAATCAACTCCCTGAACAGTAGCACCTGCAACATTATCTACATCATCATTTAAAGCCGGATTGCCCGTAACCTCTAATTTTGCTTTTAAAACATAACTTGTTCCGTCAGTAGAGCCATAATCATAGCTGGTATCGGCATCATTAGGAAGTTTAGTAATCCCTATACTCGCGCCTATCAATGTGGTTTGCAAACCAGACCAAGTATCCAATTTTGGATATTCTTCCTCTTTAGAATAATAAAGCTCCAAAGCATTCTGAACCTGGCGCAAGTCAGCTATCCGTTTGGTATCTCTGGCTTTTTCACGAACGCCTCCCAGTCCCACTATAAAAATAGACGCCAAAATTCCAATAATGGAAATAACCACCAAAAGTTCTATGAGGGTAAAACCTTTTGACCGATTCAAACCTACAAACTTTTTATCCGAATCTACAAAGATTTTCATAAATTTAGTTAATTTATAACGTCTGATTAGTATATCATAATTATACAACAATCGCTTTATTGGTGTGAATAACTTTATTAGAAACTTTGCGCCAGATTAAAAATCGGCAGAAGCACCGCCGCAAAAAGCAAAGCCACTAAAACTCCGATAACCACCATCAATGCCGGCTGAATCAGCTCCACCATGCTGGAAACAGCGTCGTCCACCTCTCTCGTATAAAATGAAGATACCCGAAACAGTAAATCCTCTATCCGGCCGGTGGATTCGCCCACCGCCACCATCTGGCTCACCAACAAGGGAAAATAATTCTCTTTTTCCGCCAGCGCCTGCGACATCAGCTGGCCGCCCCGCACCGCATCCGCCACTTCCCGGAGCGCGTCCCGGTAAGGAACGCTTCCGATAGCCCGTCCGGATATTTCCAGCGCCTGCGCGATTGGAATGCCGCCCTTAATCAAGACCCCCAATGATTCGGAAAACCGCGCCACATATAATTTTTTATAAAGTCCGCCGGCCACCGGCAGTTTGAGACGCAAATCATCAAAAACAATTTGTCCTTCCGGCGTCCGGAAATAATCTATAACTACCATTAAAAATACCACCAAAATAATGAGCAAAGCCAGCCACCAATCAACGATAAAATGGCTGCCGCTCAGTAAAATTTTAGTGATAACCGGAATTTCCGCGTTGGATTCAAGAAAAATCGGTTCCAATTGGGGAAACACCACTCCCACCATTATTCCCACTACGATTCCAAAAAGCGCTATGACAACAACCGGATAAATCAAAGCATTCCGCACGCGGGACAAAATGCCGACTTCTTTTTCCAGATATTCCGCCATAAATCCGATGGACTCCTCTAATCGTCCTGTTACTTCGGCGGAACGAACCATGCTCGCGTAAAAATTGGAAAAGACATTCGGGTGCCGCTCCATCGCCTGCGAAAGCGACAAGCCGGAATCAATATCGGAAGACAATTCGGAAATCACTTCTTTTAAAATCGGATTCCGGGTTTGCTTGTAAAGATTTTTCAAAGCGTCGCCAAGAGAAATTTTAGCTTCCAAAAGAGTGGCGAATTGGCGGGTAAAAACCATCAAGTCCACGGACTTTACCCGGTTAAGCAAATCCTTAAGCCGTTCAGTCCATTTAGGAACCTCGGCAATATCCAAATTAAGCACATACAATTCGTGGCCGGCCAGAGTATTAAAAGCCATCTCGCGGTTAGCGCCTTCTATAAATCCGGTCTGCAATTCCCCTTGTTTAGTTCTGGCGTTATAACGAAATTTCATTCTGTTGTTTCTCTTAACACTTCCTCAATGGCAATCAAACCGTCCAGCGCTTTAAAAATTCCATCCTGCCGCAAAGTAACCATTCCCTGCCGGCGGGCTTCTTCCTCCACTCTGGCTTCGGTCAGGCCTTCGTTAATAATCGCCTTAAGCTCGGGAGTCATTTTTAATAATTCAAAAATCGCCATCCGCCCCGCCACGCCACGATTGTTGCATTCCTGGCATCCGGTGGAATGGTAAATATAATTCTCCTTTTCTTTAATTTTCGCTTTTTCCGGCGCAGGAAGTTTTTCCAGCTCTTTCCGGATTATCTCCGCGACTTTAGCGGGAACCGGTTCTTTCTTTTTGCATTTCTGGCAAAGCAAAGAAATCAACCGCTGGGACATCATTAAATTCACCGCGGAAGGAATCAAAAAACTGTCTACTTTCATATCAATCAACCTCGGTATCACGCCAACGGCATTATTGGTATGAATGGTGGAAAATACAATATGGCCGGTCAGCGCCGCGTGAATGGTAAGCTGGGCGGTTTCCATATCCCGAATTTCTCCCACCATAATGGTATCCGGGTCCTGCCGGAGAATCTGGCGCAAACCGGAAGCGAAATCATAGCCGATTTCCGGACGCACCTGTGATTGGTTGATGCCGTCAATAAAATATTCCACCGGATCTTCCAAACTTACGACATTCGTTGATTCTTTATTGAGCATCTGCAAAAGAGCGTAAAGAGTGGTGGTTTTTCCGGAACCGGTTGGGCCGGAAATCAAAATAAGTCCATAGGGCTTTTCAATGGCCTCTTTAACCAGCTCCGCGTTCTTGCCCCGCAATCCGAGAGCGTCTAAATCCTTAAGGCCGACCGTTGGGTCTAAAACCCGGATAGCAACTTTTTCACCGACAGGGGTGGGAAAAGTGGCAATGCGGAAATCAATGTCCCGGCCGAAAACAATGCTCCGGAAACGGCCGTCTTGCGGCACCCGGTTTTCATCCAATTTCAAATTCGCCATCACTTTAATGCGGGAAATAATCGGTTGATGAAGCTCCAGCGGCATCTGGCTCATCTCCTGCAAATTTCCATTAATTCTAAAACGGATGCGCAAACTGGAGCGCTGGGGCTCAATATGAATGTCCGACGCCATAAGATTAACTGCCTCTTTTAAGGTGGAAGCGACTAACTTGATAATGGGCGCCTCTTCCGCCACCGCCACTCCGGCTTCCAATTGAATCAGTTTTTGGCCGTGGCTGACGCCCCTGCCTGGAGTCAATCGTAAAGAACGGACTGCCGCTTCCACCTCGTCCTTATACGGCGAATATCTTCTGAATACCAAATCAAAATCCCCGGGCGTGATTAAATAAACGCCCAAATTAATTTTTTGCTGTTTAGCGACAAAACGGAGCGCTTCCTGCGCCTGCGAATCATCGGGGTAAACCATTCCGACAATCAACGTATCTTTGGTTTTTTCTATCGGTATAACTTTATAAGTGCGCGCGGTATCAATGGAAATGTTCGCCAAAATATCTTTATTGATTGATTCTAAATTGATTTTCCTGTAAGGAATTTTTATAAGCGAACTTTTAATCTGGGCGACGCCCTCTTCTGGAGCCGCGTGCCGCTCATAAATTAAATCCTCAACCCGCCGGCCCATTAAGGCGGCTTCTTTTTGAAGTTTTTGGGAGGTCTCTTCGGAAAGCAATCCCCCTTTTACTAAATTTTCTAAAAGTTGTTTTTCATCCATCCCTCACCCTTAAAGAACCGCAGCGCGGCTGCGATGCCCTGATATTAATTGAAGACCTTTGGTTAAAATTGTTTCTTTTAAAAATTTCATATTTTTTATATAGTAATTTTTCAGTCCCTCACCCTTAAAGCACTCCAATTTTTACGACGTTATCATTAAGGCATTATAAAACTTCAATTTCTTAATTTGCATCCTAACCAATTATTTTAGAAAAAATTGATTAGCCGTTGCGGTGCTTTAAGGGTGAGGGATTAATACTTCAAAAACGGATTGGTCCTTCCCGTTATTCCGACGGACGGCTGGCCGATATAATTCCTGAACTTTCCTCCGGGCGGCAATTCGCTCGTTACCCTGTTTAAATCCGATTGAAAATCAATTCCGGAAAGCTCTTTGGTGGATTTAAGCTGGGACGGAGCAATGGTCTCTATGCCCGGAACCGGCGCGAAAAATAAATAATACGCGCCGGCGCCAAGAAATAAAACTATCGCAATGACTGCCGCAAAGGCCCTCCAATTAAATTGCTGTTTTTCTTCTAAAATTATCGCCATATTATGGTTGGTAATAAACGTCTGCCGTTAATGAATAAACGTATAAATCCTGGTTGGGCTGTCCGGCGGGCTCAATTTTTAAACTCTGAACATCCGAAATCCTGACATTGGTCTCCAAATTATTTAAAAATCTTTTTAATGAAGCGTAAGAGCCGAAAAGCTTGAGGTCTAAGCGCAAAGTCCCCAATCCTTTAGCGGAAGACAACTTCACTAAAGACGGCTTAATGGGCAAATAGCTGATATTAACGGATTGAATACTTAGGGCATTCGTTCGGGCGAGAAAATTTACTTGCGCCATAATTGAAGAAACCGATTCATTTTTTGGCAAAGCCAAAGACAACTGGCCGCCCAATCTTTCCGCCCCTTTATATCTGGCAATCAAATCCTGCGCCTGAGTAATAATCGCGCCTTGTTCTTCTAAAAACGCCGACTTAGAAGCGTATTCTCCCCGCAACCTCGCCACATTTTCATATTCGCCTCTTATAAGCGTGGCGTAAACAAACAAAGACGCCACCACCAGCGCCGCCGCCAGCAATAAACTTAAAGCTCTTTTAGTGGATGCCTTCATCCCTCACCCTTAAAGGACCGCAGTATGGCTGCGATGTCCTGACATTAATTGAAGACCTTTGGTTAAAGTTGTTTCTTTTAAAAATTTCATATTTTGTAATAATTTTTTAGTCCCTCACCCTTAAAGCACTCCGATTTTTACGACGTTATCATTAAGGCATTATAAAACTTCAATTTCTTAATTTGCATCCTAACCAATTATTTTAGAAAAAATTGATTAGCCGTTGCGGTGCTTTAAGGGTGAGGGATTATTTAAAAACTTCGCTTTTAAAAATTAAAACCGCGCTGAATTGAACTTTACCGCCGCTTAACTGCGACTGATTAAAAATAAACCGTTCTATGGAGCTATTTCTGCTGAACGATTCCAGCTGTTCCGATAAAATTTCATAAGAATCCGCCACGCCTTCCAATTCCAATTTTCTTTCGGAAATTTTTAAATCGGCGCTGGCATAATAAATCTTTTGGTTGGTTATCTGCTCTAACAACGGAAACACTCTGGAAGAAACAATGTGATTTTCCATTAAACTTTTTAAGTTCGCGAGCTGGGAATAAAATTGGGAGAATTTTTCCTGGTCTTCTTTCGGCACCGACTGGGCAAGCTGTTCAAACTCTTGGTCAATTTCGCTGATTTTAGAAACCAAAAACGGTTCGTAGCCGAAAACCAGCCCTAAATAACTTATTACGGTTGCCAAAAAAATAATTAAAGAAACCGAAAAAAGACGCCAAGGCCACCCGACCGGAAGATTTTCCGGCTCAAATTGTTCTCTGATATTTTGCGCGAATTGCTGTGCCATTCATTTTAAATCAGTTGCCGGAGGCCGAGGCCGACTGCAACGGAAAACGCTGGACCAAGTTCGGCTATCAGCGGCTCAATATCGGAAGAATAGCTGATTTGGGAAAACGGATTTTTTGCCGCCGTCGGAATCGCTGTCTGATTCTGGATATAAGCGGCTATCCCGATCAAATTGGCTCCGCCGCCGGACAATATAATCCGGGCTATTTTTTCTCCGGAACTCTGTTCATAATTATCTTTTAACCGCTGTCCTTCACTTATTATAACATCTAAAATAGGCAGCATCAGTGTGGATAACTCATATTCTCCGCCCGCCCCCCTTAACCCTCTTTGCTTTTTTAAATCCTCCGCCTTTCTTACGGGGATATTCAATCCGGAAGCAATGGTCTGCGTCAGCGAACTGCCGGAAAAATCCGTTTGTCCGCCGGCTTTCATCAGCCCGTTTTTAGCAATCATAAAGCTGGTGGAACGCGAACCGATATTTATAATCAGAACGAGCTTATCAATATCCATTGTTAGCGCCCGGGCATCGCTTAATCCTTCAATTTCTAAAGCAACTAAATTCAAACCGGTGTTCCTGAAAATAATTTTATAAATTTCAATATATTCATTGGGCACGGAAATCAGCAAAATTTGCCTGGTTAAAATTCCTTTGTCGTCTTTATGTTCTCCAACCGCCAGCCAATCAATGGTTACTTCGGAAATCGGAAGCGGCACGTATTGTTTTGCCTGAAATTGCATTGCCTGCCGCATATCTTTCTCCGGCATAATCGGCATATCCAAAAGAGAAGTAAAAGTGGCAAAGGCCGGGATGGAAGCAACGGCGTCGCGCGATTTTACGCCGCTATTTTTTAAAAGAATTTTGAGCAATTCTTCAGTTTTCCGGCTGTCAATTTTCAGAGCGCTAGTCTGAATGGCGTCATTTAACCGTTCCAGATGGCTGTAGGTCTCCAGTAATCCATAATTTAAAAGCTCCGGAGCGGACTTGGATTTTTTCAATTCCACTAATTTTATTGAGGTGGTGCCGATATCCACTCCCAGATATGACTTTGTTCCGAAAAAATTAAATTTCATTACATTATTACTATTTACTTAATTGCTGTTTATTTTTATTATATCAGACAATGAACCAACTCGTTAAAATTAAAGAATTTCTCCTGGATATCCTCTTTCCTCCCCTCTGCCTGAATTGCTCGTCTTCTCTGCAAGAAAAAGAAAAAACCTCCGCTCTTTGCGGCCGTTGCCGCGAAAAAATCACCGTTCACACTACTCTTTTTTGCTCTGTTTGCCGCGCCCGCCTGCCGGATAATAAAAAGACCTGCCACAAAAATTCTTCCTATCTGCTTGGAGCGGCAACCAATTACGACGAGGTTATTAAAAGTATTATTCACCGATTTAAATACAAATTCTGGACGCGCCTAGAAAATCCTTTAAGCGATTTGCTTTTAACTTACACTAAAAATCTCTCGCCGGACGGGTTACTGTTCAAAAATTATACGGTAATTCCGGTGCCTCTCCATAAAAACCGCGAACAGGAACGCGGTTTCAACCAATCGGAACGGCTGGCAAAAATTATCGCTATCCGATACCATTTGCCGATGGAAATTAAAGCGCTAAGCCGCGAAAAAGAAACCAAGCCGCAGGCGGAGCTTAAAAATTGGGAAGAGCGGAAAACTAATCTCGCAAAGTCATTCGTGGTTGCCAATCCAACCGCCGTTAAAGGAAAAAATATTATTTTAATAGACGATGTCTATACTTCCGGCGCCACTATAAACGAAGCGGTTCAGTCCCTCCGCTCCGCCGGCGCCCGAAAAATCATCGCCCTGGTCCTCGCCAAAACCAAATGAAGTTTTATCAATATAAATGGTTATTTTTAATGTAATCCAAAATTTCCGGAATTAACAAATTTTTAAAGGTCTTTGATGATTTGCCGAGAGCTAACAATTTTCTTATCTCGGCGCTGGAAAGCGCTGGGCTTTTATTTTTAAGCATTCGCAAATGTTTTGGTTTTTCCTTGAGCGGAAAATTGCTTCTCCGAATCCCGATAAAATTCAAGTGCCTGAATAGCTCCTTTCCATATTGCCATTCGGATTTCAATTGATTTAACGAATCAGTTCCGACCGCAAAATAAAATTCCCGGTTGGGATATCGCTTATCTAAAATTTTTTTCGTTTTATAAGTATAAGTCGGCGGCTTCTGCCGTAATTCTAAATCAGAGATTTTAACCGGAATTTTAGAATCAGAAAATTTCTTGGCTAACAAAATTTCCAGCATCCGCCGCCGATGCGAGCCGGAAACGGAAATTTTCTTGTCCAAACGGTCGCCGGACGGCAGAAGCCAAATTTCATCAGTCAAAGATTCTGCCAGCAAAATCCGAATAACTTTTTCGTGCCCGGCATGCGGCGGATTAAAAGTTCCTCCATAAATCACTATTTTCTTGTTCATAAACGAATTTCCGATTAATCCAAATCTTCCAGCCAGATTCTAACTTCCGCATCTGAAGGCATGCGCCAATCGCCGCGGGGCGAAAGCGCCACCGAGCCGACTTTCGGACCATCCGGCATTACCGAACGCTTCCATTGATTCTTAAAAAATCTTTCTAAAAAAATTCTCAGCCATTTTTTAATAACTAACCGGGGATATTTCTCGTCAAAAACCCTTTCCGCTAAAAATAAAATCTTCTTTGGGCAGCTTCCCCATCGCAGAAAATGATATAAAAAGAAATCATGCAGTTCGTAAGGGCCGATAAGGTCTTCGGTTTTTTGGGTAATATCTTTTTTGTGGCTGCGGACTAATTCCGGGGAAATCGGCGTCGCTAAAATATCCTTTAATACTTTTCTGGCGCCGGAAAATTCTTTTTGCCCGCTTGCCCATTCCACCAGATACTTTACTAATGTCTTCGGCACGCCGGCATTAACGTTGTAATGGGAAATCTGGTCGCCGGTAAAAGTATTCCAGCCAAGCGCAATTTCGGAAAGATCGCCGGTGCCGACCACTATTCCGCCGGATTGATTGGATTTATCCATTAAAATCATAGTCCGATATCTTGCCTGCGCGTTTTGAAAAACCAAATCCTGGGTTTTACTGTCGTGGCCGATATCTTTAAAATGGCGAAGGCAGGTATCGGTAATGTCAATTTCTTCAAAACTGGCGCCTATGGCCTTTGCTAATTTATAAGCATTATTTTTGGTTCGTTTAGTAGTGGCAAAACCCGGCAAAGTAAAAACGGATATATTTTTTCTTGATAAACCCAAAAGGCCGCAGGTTTTTGCCGCCACCAAAAGAGCCAAAGCGGAATCCAGCCCGCCCGAAACGCCGATAACGAATTTTTTAATGCCGCTGTGCTCCGCCCGTTTGGCCAAGCCGAAGGACTGAATGGAAAAAATTTCTTCCGCTCTTTTATTTCTTTCATTTTGATTAAATGGCGCAAAAGGATGCGAATCAATTTTTCTTTTAATCAACGGCGTCACTTTTACTGAAACATCAACCGTTAAAACCCGAAAATCCTTTTTAATCGGTTCGCGGACAGATTCGCCAAAACTGGTAGTGCGCGTCCGGTCGGTGGAAAGATGTTCTAAATCCAAGTCGGAAATAATAATTTCGCCGGAACGCGAAAACCGTTCGGACTCCGCCAGTAAAGAGCCGTTTTCCGCAATCATGGCTTGACCGCCGAAAACCACATCAGTGGTTGATTCCCGCGCGCCGCAAGAAGTATAAATATAACCGCAAATTCCCCGGGCAGATTGCTGAATAACCAAACTGCGGCGATAATCGGCTTTACCCACTAAATCATTGGAGGCGGAAAGATTAGCGATAATTGTCGCTCCATTTAAGACCTGCAGGGAGCTCGGCGGAATCGGCACCCAAAGGTCTTCGCAAATTTCCACTCCTAAAATCGCTTCCGGACGTTCTTTAATTTGAAACAGCAAATCCGCGCCAATGGGAATTTTTCTGCCGGCAAAATCTATTTCTTTGTTGACTAAATCACGGCTAGCCGCAAACCAACGTTCCTCATAAAATTCTTTATAACCGGGAATATGGGTCTTTGGAACAAAACCGTAAATTTTTCCTCTGCCGAGTACCGCCGCTACATTAAAAAGTTTTCCTTCAAAAACAAGCGGCAAGCCGACTATTAAAATCGCGTTTAGTTTCTTGGACTCGGATTGAATTCTTTTAAGAGCGGCTTCAGCTTTTTCTAAAAGCAAATTTTGCTGGAACAAATCCGCCGCCGTATAACCGGTAACGCTCAATTCCGGAAAAACAATAATGGCCGCTCCTTCGGCAACGGCTTTTTTTGCCAATTCTAAAATTTTCCCCGCGTTATATTCCGGGTCGGCGACTTTAAGCGGCGGCACAACCGCCGCCACCCGCAAAAAACCGAAATTGGCCGCTCCTTTATTCATATTCTTATTTTAAGCGATTGCTTCTTTAGTGTCAATAATACACTATTACTTAAAAAATCTTTTCAGTTCCACTTTCTTTTTGGTCTTAAACGCGTAAAGCCGGGCCGGGCGCTGATGAGCGCCGGTGCGCCTTTCCTTGAGCGGGCGCAAAAGCCCCAAAGATAAAATTTTCTTCCGAAAATTCCTTTTGTCCAATTCCTTGCCGGACACTAATTCATAAACTTTCTGCAAATCCGTTAAAGCGAATTTTTTTGGCAAAAGCGACCAGGCAACATTCGTATACTCTAATTTCGCGCGAAGGCGCGTGAGCGCGCATTCAATAATTCTTTTATGGTCAAAAGCGAGCTTGGGCAAGCCGCCGGCCGGCCACCATTTTGCTTCTCTGGCATCGCTCCCGGCCGAAACCGAAAGAGGCGATGGCACCAGCGCGAAATAAGCAACGGTAACTACTCTGCCTCTCGGGTCGCGTCCCGGATCGCCAAAAGTATATAACTGCTCTAAATACAGGTGACGAACTCCGGTCTCTTCAAAAAGCTCGCGCCGCGCGGCGGCCAATAGCGACTCTTTCCGCTCCAAAAATCCGCCGGGAAGCGCCCACTGTCCCCTAAAGGGCGGATTCTTTCTTTTCACTAATAACATTTGTAAGTTATCATTATAGATAGAAAACAAAACGACATCTGCGGTAACTTTTGGAGATTCAAACCTAATCATGTATTCAATAATACCATATCTTTATTGTATAATCAACACTATATGAAACATTCTAATTTTAAACGAGCCGCGATATTTTATCGCTCCGAAACAGCTAAAGGGCGCGCTTGGAATAAAAAAATTACCGCCTGGCTTCAGGAAAATTATCCTCAAATAAAAATTCTTAATTCTGAAAAACCGCCAAAAAATAAAAAGACGGCTCCGGACTTGGTAATCGCCCTTGGCGGCGACGGAACTATTTTAGAGGCCGCCCGCCGATATCATACCTATAACTCATTGATAATCGGCCTGAATCTTGGCCGGATCGGATTCCTTGCTTCAATTAGAAAAGAAGAGAATTTTTTAAGTGGCTTAGGCCTGATGTTAAAAGGAAAATATAAAGCTGACCCGCGGCTGATGATATCCGCCGCTCTTTATAGAAAAAATAAAACGGTGGTAAAACTGCGCGCCGTTAACGATGTATCGGTTCAAAATTTATCCGGCCTCGTCCAATTAAAAATAAGCGTTAAGGGCCATCCGCTGCAAAATATAAACGGGAGCGGCGTATTAGTGGCTACCGCCACCGGTTCCACGGCTTATAATTTATCTCTTCACGGCCCGATTGTAATGCCGAATATCCGCTGTTTCATTATCACGGAAATTTCCGACCACAATATCCCCACGCCGAGCGTTGTAATAAAGAGGGATGAGACTATCGTCATTGATGTTGAAGATTTTAGAAAACAAAATAAATTTATTATTGCCAAAACCGGCAAAAAAACAGATGTAATTCTAACCATTGACGGCTTTGAAATTATTCCGCTCCAAAAAGGAGATAAAATAATAATTCAGGAGTCCCAACACGCCATCCATTTTGCAGAATTAGATAAAAATTATTTCTTTAAAAGCTTGCAGGAAAAATTCGCGTTTAAATAAAAAAACGGTCGCCATAGGCGACCGCCAAATTATTTTTATTCCAAATCCTTCTGTAGAGCATCAGAAAAATCATCTGTGGTTACAAAAATCGCTCCGGCTTTTTTCATTTCTTTGACCGCCTTTTTTCCATTATCCGGCTGAAGATTCACCGCCCGAATCGCATGATATGCCACCACGACTTTAAATCCAAGCTTTAAAGCATCAAGAACTGTTGCTTTCACGCAATAATCAGTTGCGAGTCCTCCAACCACAACCGTAGTCACGCCTTGCTTTTTTAAAAAATCTCCGAGCTTAGTGCCATTTTCATTTACTCCTTCAAATCCCGAATAACCGCCATCATCCTTAGGATCCATGCCTTTAGAAAATACTGTTACATTCTTCAAATTAAGATCTGGATGAAATTCTGCTCCCCAAGTATTTTCAACACAATGGATAACCCATCCTTTTCCGTCATTACGATTTTTTGCAAAATGAACAGATCCTAACTTGTGCCAATCCCGAGTTACAACCGATAAATCAACTTGTCTGTCTAAATCATTAAGCGGCTCAACAACCTCATCTCCGCCCTTAACCATAAGACTGCCTCGTCTATGATAAAAATCCTTTTGGGGATCCACTTTAATAAGCGCGGTTTTTTCTTTTTTCATAACGCCTCCCTTGCTCGTTCCGCCATAGCGAAATTAGAGCTATCCCGCCTTCGGATTAAAACGCACAATCCGATTGACCTCCGCGTCCCGCCAAACGGGACGCGGAGGTTGGCGAGTTCCGTACGCCTTAATACCTGCACGGCTCATCAAAAGTTCCTGTATACCCGAAAATTTTCTTGAATCTTTCAATATTCTCCGGATTACCTATTGCCTTAGAAAAATTATCGCTTAACTTCACAAGTCCATGACCGCAAGCTTCCACCGGCTTTACCACTAACGAAAGAGGGTCAAGCCCTAAATCATTAGTTAAATTCGTACCCCAACCGAAAACTATATTAATCTTATCTTGAAAGTGATCTTGGAGCTCAAGGATTGTTTTTATATCAAGTCCATCGCTAAACACAATTGTTTTTGTCTTCGGGTCAATCTCCTTTTTGGTATAAAATTCAATTGCTCGCTCGCCAAAAACCAGGGGGTCGCCGGAATCCTGCCTTAGACCTCTCCAGCTACGCGCTTGTTCGTCGGTAAAATCCCGAAAGAAAAAATCGGTTCCATAAGTATCAGTAAGCGCAATAGAAAGCGGTTCGCCATATTCCTGCCACCATAATTGCAATACTTTATTATGTGATTTTTGAATTTCTTGGTCATTACCATGGTACACGCCTGATAAAACCATATACATCTGATGAGCAAAAGTTCCAATCGACCGAATACCGAATTTTCTTGCCAATCCCACATTAGAAATTCCCAAAAGTTGATTAGGAACTTCTTCTAAAAGAAGTTCCGCAACTCGTTCTTGCCATTCTCGAAAAGCTCGGCGGCGAGTTGCAAATTCAATAATCTTCACTCTCGGATTTCTTTTTAAAATCGCTATCTTTTCACGAAGCCGCCTTTCGCCTTCTTTCTGGAGTAAAGATAAGGAAAAATCTCTTTTACGGATAAGTCCTCTGAAGTAAAGCTCGCTAACTATAGATAAAATAAAAATTTCCCAAAAAATCCCTTCTGGCCATTTCGTAGAGCCAGGAACTTCTATACGATAAAATGATCCTTCATTTACTATTTCTAACGGAGATAACCTTAATTGTCCCAAAAAATTAAAAAAAATATCGTCAGAAGAAAGGTTCTTAGGAATATGCGGGTTTTTACGACGATATAAAAGTTCGTCTGGAGTAAAATGTAAACTGCAGACATAGTTCAATTCAGCTCTCAGCTCATTCTCATCAATAAATTCCGGAAGAACGACTTTAACGGTCCGATTCTTAAAAGCATATCTTACCGGCACATCGCGGTAATATTTCCAAGCGATATAAGCCATCGGAAATATGTATTCATCGGTGTCCAAAAGAGAGCGGATAATTGGCTCATCAGCCATAAATGTTCCTCCTTTTCAGTTATCAATTAACGGTGAAGTAATCGTACTGCTGATTGCTTCCGCCGTCAACCCGCTACTTTTAGTGTATTATATACACTAATGTCTGTCAAGCGGCCTACTTCCCTAAACTATTCCTTTTCAAAAAAAGCGTCATTTTGCCGACATCTTCCGGTTTGCCGAAATCCAGCCAGAAATTCTTTAAATCGGTTACTTTGACTTTTTGCCGTTTGGCTAAAAGCGATAAAGCGTCAGTAATTTCATATTCGCCTCTCGGCGAAAGGCCAACTTTCTCCGCGGCTTCGTAAATTTCCGGAGTGAATTTATACATTCCGGAATTTATGCGGTTGGAAACCGGGTTAGGATTCCGCTCGTCTATACGGATAAGCAGATTATCTTCGCCCGCGACGATAGTGCCGTACTTAGCCGGGTCAGCCACGCGATACCCTCCCACATAGCAATAACTGTCGCCAAGCGTTTGAAAATTCCGCAAATCATCCAAGGAATATAAATTATCTCCCATCACGGCCGCGAATTGCTCGTCTTTCACAATATCCTTAACCGCCAGCAGAGGCATTAAAGTTCCATACTTTTCTTCTCCGAATAATTCAAACTGGTTGACGGCGCTGAAAAACGGAAATTCTTTTTTATATCGGCGGATAAATTCTTCCATCTTGAGAGATAAATATCCGGTAACCATAATAATCTCGCGAAAACCCGCGTTGGAAACATTTTTAAGAAGATGGTGCAGAAACGGCTTGCCGCCCACTTCTATCAGATGTTTCGGCTTATCCAAAGACAAATCCTTCATTCTTGTTCCCCGCCCGCCCGCGAAAATAACAATTTTTTTAATCATAAGTTTTATTTTTTTCTGCTTTCAAACCACTGAATAGTCCGTTTCAACCCTTCTTCAAATTTTATTTTCGGCTTATAGCCAAGCCATTTTCCGGCTTTGGAAATATCGGCGTGAGTATGCCGCACATCTCCCGCTCTTGGGGAACGCTTTTCCAGCTTAAGTTTTCTGCGTGTATAAATTTCTATTAAATTTTTAACCTCGTTAATCATTGTCCGTTCCCCGTGCGCGATGTTAAATGGTTCTCCATTAAATTTTTTCTTTGCCCGCATAGCCAGGATATTGGCGTCCACGACATTATCCACATAACAAAAATCCCGCGACTGGTTGCCGTCGCCTTCAATAAACGCAATTTTTTTCTTGGGAAAATAAACTGCTTCCAGCCAAGCCGCTACTACGGTTGAATAAGGCGAATCGCCGTATTGGCCCGGCCCGAAAACATTAAAATACCGGAGGCAAACTGTATCTAATCCGAATAATTCGCTGAAAACTTTGCAAAACGGTTCGCCGGCATACTTCTGAATGGCGTAAGGCGATTTCGGAGCCGGCGGATTTTCCGATTCTTTGGTCGGCAGTTTCTTAGCGCCTCCATACAGCGATGACGAGGAAGAATAAATAAATCTTTTTACTTTATATTCCGCCGCCTTTTCTAAAAGCGCCACAGTGCCGACAATATTCACTTCACTGGTAAGACGCGGATGTTCAACGGCATAAGAAACCCTGGGCAGGGCGGCAAAATGAAACACATATTCCGGCTTGTGCTTTTTGAAAATCCTATTCAGCAAAACTTCGTCTAAAATTGAACCCTCATAAAAAATAACTCTTTTATCCAAAGCGCCGCGCCGGCCGGTGGAAAAATCATCTATGCCGACAATCGCGGTTTTCGGAAATTGTTTCTTAAAACTTTTTACAAAATTACCGCCGATAAATCCGGCGCAGCCGGTTACTAAAATTGCTTTGGGCATATATTATTAAAATATAAATAATTTTAAAGGGGCAGTCAACTTTTTTTCAAAACCAGGTGGACTCATGGAGAATCGAACTCCAGCATCCCGGATGCAAACCGGGCGCACTGCCACTATGCTATGAGCCCAATACGGGGAGTAGTGGACGATATTAGAACCTATTTCCGAACAACTGCCGACCACCTCTTTATTCCAAGTTTATCTCTGGAGATGGCGAAAATCAATTAGATTAGTTTACCCTACCCCGAGTTACATTATTGTTTTTAACAAAAAAAGCCCAACCTGTAAAAGCGTTGGGCTTCTTCTACGAATTGCTCCGTAGGTTACTGACTTTTGGAGTTTCCTCCGTCACCGATTACGAGGTTCTTGAGGATATTCCCCAAACGGCTCTTTTCTTCCTCAGTGAAGGGCGTGAGTGGGATTCCCCGATTGGACATCTCCTTTTTGAGGTCGTTCATCATCTTGTGAAATGGGGGCGGTATGTTGTCGTCTCCCAGTTCCTTCAGCTGCGCCTCACAGTCTGCCAAGACCTTTCTCAGCTCATTGGCGGACAAGTATTTGGTACAGTACTCGATGATGCCTTCATACAATCTTCGCTCTCCGACGTTGGGAATCGCCACCTCGATGTACTCCATATATTCCGTCCTTACGAGCTTGGCTGTAATTTCTTTTCCGAACATACTACCTCCTCTGCTTGATTTTGTTGTTCGAGAACAGCTTTACAACTTAAATAAAGCATAGCACAATAATGCTAATCTGTCAATGGCGGAAGGTGGAGGATTCGAACCTCCGAGGGGATTTCTCCCCAACCGCATTTCGAGTGCGGCGCGTTAGACCACTCTGCCAACCTTCCAAATATATACTTAAAATAACAAAAAATCCGCCCCATGAAAAGCGGAATGGATTTTTTGTTTTGAAATTTCAAAATCTACCTTAAGAAAGGTGCTTGGAAACAAGCTTGGTCATTTCAAACATATTGACTGTCGCCTTTCCTCCAAAGACCTTCTTCAAATTCTCATCAGCGTTAATGTTCCGCCTATTTTTCTGGTCTTGAAGATTATTTTTCTTAATATATACCCAAAGCTTTTTTACCACTTCACTGCGGGGCATCGGTCCTTTTCCAACTACCGCGGCCAAGTCAGAGCTTACGGAAAGCGGTTTCATAAATGCAGAGTTTGCCATAATTTTTAAATTTGATAATTATTTTATAATTACAGGTTCTTGCGACCTTTTTGATTATTGAAATTAAGCATAGCACATTTATAGGGGGTTGGCAAACAAAAAGTCCGTACGCCAGATAGCGCGCGGATTTTTTGTTTTAAAATTTATAGCTATAAACTCTACTTATTTCTTGGCTCCCATAATGCGGAACATTTTAGTGCCGCAGTTTGGACAAAAGCCAGTCATCGCCCTCCTCTCCTTTCCGCCCTTTCCTTTCATAGCCACCTCTTTCGCATCTTTCATTTCTCTCTTCTCTTTACATTTTACGCAATATCCCGTTACTGCTTCTGATCCCGTTACTGCTTCTGCCATAAAAATTTATGTAAAAAATTAGAATTTGAAACGACCTTTTGATTTCAAAACTAACTATACCATATCCCGCTTATAAAAGGGACAGTAAATTTTTTCGGCGGCAAATCCGGCAAATTAAACGGCTGAGCGCGCCCGCGGCGCCGGAAATGAAAATTCGGACGTCCTAAAATTTTCAATATCCAAAACTGCGGATAATTCAACTATTTTCCTTCACGGAAATACAGCTTAAAAATTTACCGATCCCCCGTTGTATGCATTCTAAAAAGGACTCGCAAAATCAATTGCGCAGTCATTCGTAATAAAACGCGATACGCGGGCAGCTATAATCATAAGGCCTCACGCGATATGATTAAAACTTTGCCCCTTCTATAAGCATGATTCAAAACATTCCTCAATAAATACAAAAAATAAAAGTACAAATATTATTATAGCAAATATAGTTTTAATAATGTAAATAGCCGGACTGTGGAAAACCGGGAAGTAGAAATTCGGTGTTTTTGTAATTAGCCCAGATATATGTCTGGGCTAGCCGAATTTTCACTTCCCGGAAAACAAAAAAGCGCGTTTTTAGGCGCGCCTCAAAAATTAACTAATTCATATTCCGCATTTAGCGCATACTGAAAATTCTGCCCCAAGCGCATTAGCGATTCTCTTTATCGGTTTTTTTCTTTTTGTTGTTGTTATCGGGTTAAATATATTTAAAATATCAATCCGGGCTATTGTGGGCGAATTTGCCAACATTTTTTTTAACACTTCTTTCTCTTTCCTTTTTAGCAATGGCCTTTCACAATCAGAACATTTGCGATTCAACTTCCTTTTCTTCTTTTTATTCTTCAACTTCTTTTTGTTACGATTCAGCTCGTCCACCAACTTCGAAAAATGTGGTGGCGCGTAATAAAATCCCCTCAAATGTTTAGGTAATTTTACAACCCTGCCCGCTCCAAGCGCGCGTGCCAATTCCTTTGAACTTAAATTTACTTTCTTTTTCTTCTTTCGTTTCATGGCTCAATTCTCCTTTTTCAAAAAACTTGCTATTCCAAAATAATAAACTAATATACTATAAAAGTAAACCCCGCCCCCTTGTAGTTCAATGGATAGAACACCTCACTCCTAACGAGGTAATGGAGGTTCGATTCCTCCCGAGGGGACACTTTAGAAAAGCGCAAGCCAGAGGAAGCCGCCTCGCTTCGCTCGGCGGCCATTTCATATTCAATTTTGGAGGCAAAAACGAATTGGCGGTTTCGTTTGAGGGACGGAAAAAATTTTAATCATAAAATACATAAGATTTAGGCAATAAAAACAGCAGAAATGCTGATTTTTGTTTTGGGCTTGACAACTCAAGTAAATAGTGCTATACTTGTAGTAACAATAATGCAGTAATTCGAGACGGCGGCATAGTGTCGTCCTCTCTTTGAAAATCAACGCAAACCAACCGAAAGGAAAGGAGAACCAGCAATGAGGTACGAAAAGCAGAATGGAACGACCCACATCTACAACGAGAGCAGCGAGACGGAGCAGCAGGTGCTGAGAGCCATTGTCAAGGCATCGTTCGAGCTGGCACGTCCGGCGGGCATGGGCTGGCTGCACTTCAACGACAGTCAGCAGATGACCGACGAGATCGCCGACCAATGCATCACCCTTGAGCCGCGCTACGAGGGTGATAAGACCGTCGTCGACATGGACTACGTGCAGGGACGACAGTGCAAGACCCATGTCAGCAGGGTGGAGCAGGGACACTTCACACTCGCAAATCACAGTTACGAGCGTGACCGTGGCGTGCCCGATCCGATGCTCGACAGAGCGAAGGAGATCATTGCGGGTAAGCAGAGCACAGGCCTCGCTTCGACGAGTCAAATGTACAAGGGCGAGTCCCTGACGCTGCGGCTCAAGGAGTACGGCTTCACTCGCCAGAACGGAGAGAGCGACTGGAACTTCCGCAAGCGCGTCTTCCCCGACCTGTTCAAGATAGACGGCGACCGAGCGATGGAGTTCCTGCAAGGCGGAAGTGTTGCCGAGTGGGACGAGATGGACAATATGCTGTATCTCGTCTTCGTCAGCGAGGACAAAGGCAAGCTCGATCGCAACGCCCTCGCAAAGTTCGCCAAGGGCTTCGCCGCTGACCCGCTCGAGATGCGAGAACAGCGCAAGGCGGTCTCTCCGCCTAGCACCAACAAGGACTGAGCCAGACCAACTGCTCCCCGCTATGTCTTCGGACATAGCGGGTTTTTTCTTTCCTTTTGTTATTAAATGATTTATCATTTAATTGTATTCGCTTCGCGAATTCTGAATTAATTGCCGCCAAAGAAAAACTTGAAATTGTCATCGGCGCGGCTCCGCCGCCTTTCGAATTTTTCGCGAGGGGCCTTCCTCGCCGCCGCAGGCGGCGAAATGGGTTCGAACTATTTTAAGAATACTGGACATATTATTAAAACTCCTCCGACGGGTATCGGAGGAGTTGTCATTTCGCGTTTTCTCTTAAAAATTTATGCGGGTCAACAACAGCCCCGTTAATGGTAATCATTAAATGCAGATGATTATATTGAATACCCATTCCGGTATGGCCAGTTCGTCCCAGTGGCTGGTTCTTTTTTATTATCGCTCCTTTCTTACAATAAAACTTTGAAAGATGGAAGTAGCTGGATTTTATTCCGGCGCCATGGTCAATAATCACGGTTTTACCTTCTAAATAATAATCCCTGACCTCTGCCACTATCCCGCCGTTAATGGGATAAACATTTTCCGGCTTCCGATGAAATTTGTCAAAAGCGGAACGGAAATCCGTTCCGGTATGATAACGGCAGGAGCTTATTTTTTTGCCCCAGCATTTCTTAATTCCAAATTTTCCGGTAATTTCGGCAGGCATGAGCGGCCATTGGAAATTTTCCGATTTTGCCGGAAAATAAACACTTTTACTTTCAAATATCTGCTGGATTCTTTCTGATTCTTCGTCAATTTTATTCTGCTCCGCCCAGCTCCTGCCTGGTGGCGGCTGATAATTTAACTTTGGATACTTTTTTCTCACCGAAAGAAATTTCGGAATTCCCGCGAATTTATTTCCGCCCTCATCAACAAGAATAATTTCCATTGGATAAAATTCCGGCTCCGCCCGATAATCAATGCCGACAAAAACAGCTGCTTTTTTCTCAAAATTCATCGGGGGGTATTCTTTGTCAAAAACCCTAACTAAAAAATTTGTTTCCAATTCATAAACAATTTTAATCTCCCCGTTTTTCAATTTTTTCTTGAATCGTTTTTTGGGGACTTCTATCCTAATTACGCTTCCTTGATAGGGCTTTAAACTGCTGATTTCAAATTTCAACGTTTCTCCGCTTGCCAATACAAAGAAAAAAATTAAAAAGCCAATGGCGGACAAAATTATTCTTTTCATTTATCCTCTTGTCAAAGTTCCATTAACTACTTCACATTTTAGCAGAAAATGGATAAAATTAAAAGCGTCGCGAAAAGGGCCTATAGTAAGGTGGCATTACGTCCCGATGGACATCGGGAAGGTCAAGAAAAAATCAAAATGGGCCTATAGTAAAGTGGCATTACGCATCCATGGCATGGATGAGGTCGGGGTTCGATTCCCCGTAGGTCCACAAAAAAGTTTTCTTCGCATTTCTGATACCCCCGCCGAATTTATTTCAAAAAAGGAAATGAACATTTTCCTGCAGGACTCTGCCCCCAATGATTCTGGCAGTCGGCGAGGCTTTA
>Ga0209542_10002581_pt1 | contig 40237 bp, 41 predicted proteins | sample RifCSPhighO2_01_FD_184028 | JGI IMG/M metagenome (GOLD analysis project Ga0209542, IMG submission 184028) | Soil microbial communities from Rifle, Colorado - Rifle CSP2_plank highO2_0.1 (SPAdes) (version 2) | ecosystem: Environmental > Terrestrial > Deep subsurface > Rock core/Sediment ... | reverse complement strand
ATATTTAAAAAATGATAACTCCAAAAAAACAGGGACAACCGGATTATTATCTTTTTATTATAGATACAAATACTTATGCTGGAAACTTTGAAAGAGAAATATGTGCATATATCACTGGCCAGATAGGGGAATGTGGAGTTGGAGAAGAAAACGCAAAACTTGCGAAACAACAAATTCCACTCATAACTGCTCAACTTGAAGATTTAGTGGAAATGGTTCCGGATAAACATGGATGCGCAAGACCGGTTGCAATTTTCCCAAATCCAAAATATGGAAAAGATAGGTATGGAACTCATGCATTACTAACTGAAGAAAATGTAACACAATTCCCGTGGCCGGCATATTATAGTGTTGCTATCTTTTTTAATTCGATTCCAGATTTAGAATTGTTAGATATTATGAAAAAACGGGCAAGGGACATTGCAAATCAAGGGATCGGATACAAAGGAATTGAAAAGACAGTAAAAATTGAGGGATTCAGATTTTTAGAGCAGTATACTATGTTTAAAGAATTGAATTTATAGACATTATTTCTTCATAATAAAGTGAATATACCAAATAGTATAAATAAAATGGCAGTTATAATTTTAAGAGTTTTTCTTGGAAGTTTTTCTGCAACCTTACTGCCAACAAAAACATTTAATCCAGTAATTATCACGAGCGCTAAAACAACGCCTAAAAAAATAGATGCAGGCGCTGAATATTTGGCAGCTAATAACCCTGAAGCGATTTGCGTTTTATCACCTAATTCACCAAAACTATTAAAAAAGACTTTGTTAGGCAATTAGTTGTTTTTCAAAATGGAATTGTAGCTTATTCATGGATAAAAAAAGGGGCATTATGCATGAAATGAATGTATGCCTCATCTCATACTAAATAGTAATTGGTACTATTGAGTTTTGATTGCTACTAAACTAACTTTTGATAAGCAGGCTTTCTACGTACAACAAATAGATAGTTTTATATAGTCGAGCTTAATTCTAAACCTAACTAAAACACAAAATAATGGTGTAAAATAATGGCAACTATCTATGATGTAGAGATTAACCAGTTAATCGAAAAAAGCGGGCTTGAATTACAAAAAGTAGGGGCAATTATGCCTCCTGAATGGGCAATCTCCGTAAAAACTGGAGTACATAAGGAAAGACCCCCATATAGACAAGATTGGTGGTATGTGCGTGCAGCAGCTATTTTAAGGAGTGTTTACATATTAGGTCCAATTGGTGTATCTAAATTAAGGCAAAAATATGGCGGAAGAAAAAATAGGGGTTACAAACCTGAAAGATTTAAACGGGGTTCAGGAAATATTATTCGAAAAATTCTACAACAATTGGAGAAAGCAGGGTTTATCAAACAAACTCAAATAGGCAACAGAAAAGGCAGGATTATTACTCCTGCCGGAAAATCTTTTCTAGATAAAGTTGCCGGAACATTATATATAAAATTGGGTTCAAAAGAAGTTAAATCCGAAAAATCAGCAGTTTCTGTTAAAGAAGCAACTGAAAAAATAGTTGAAACTGCTAATGCTTCAGAATAAAAATGGACGAACTAGAACAATTAAGACAACAAAGAATAACTCAATTACAAGCACAATCGCAAAATGAAGCCGCCGAAGAACAACAAGCTCTTCAACAGATACAACAGATTGAATTTGCAGTTAAATCAAAAATGACCCGGGATGCAGTGTCAAGATATTCAATATTAAAATCTGCGCACCCTGAAAAAGCGATACAAACCTTAATGGTTTTAGCCCAAGCAATACAAACAAAGCAGGTTAATTTTATAGAAGATGATTATCTGAAGGAATTATTGTCGAAAATTAATTCGGAAAAAAAAGATTTTAAAATTACAAGAAAATAAAATGGCAAGATTTAAACACCTGAGCCGGAAATTGAAATTAGCGAAACTGTTTAGAAGAACTAAATGGGCGCCGTTTTGGACAGTCCCAAAAATATACGGTATTGGCAGAAAAGTTCATCCAGGCAGGCATACTGCTGTTAAAAGACATTGGACTAGAACAAAAACTAAAGTCTAAATTAAAATATGGTAACTAATTAAAAATGGCAACTGATACAAAAGAAATAAAACGGGTATATAATATTCCGCTTAGAAAAGAATGGCTAAAAGCCCCTATGTACAGAAGATCTAAAAAGGCTATTACAGCCGTGCGGGAATTTTTAACAAGACATATGAAATCTGAGAACATTAAACTAGGTAAAGAATTAAACTTTAAAATTTGGGAAAGAGGCATTAAAAAACCACCTCACCACATTTTAGTAAATGTAACTAAAACAACCGCAGGAGTTGTGGAAGCAGAATTAGCCGGCTTTGATTATCACTCTAAACCAGTTGAACCAAAAACTAAAAATACTAAAAAAGAAACCAAAAATGATGTTAAAAAAACAGAAACTGCAAAAGAAAAGTTAGAAGAAAAACTTGAAAAAGCTAAACCTGCTGTTAAAAAAGGTAAAAAAACTTTAAAGAAAGATTTAGATGCTCAGAAAGAGTAGATTTTGCTTGATGTGAATCGGGCGTTATATACAGGAAGCGAAAATTTCTGTATTTAGTCAATGTAATTGACTAAAGATTATTCTTATTGAATGGTCTTCTGTAAAAATGGAAACACTGCTGCCTTTTGAAAAAATAGAAAAAACGGTTTTAATTAAAAGGGATACTAAAACAGGGGCTAATTATGGAAAAAGGCCAGAAGATAGAACCATTTCAGAGTTAATTGAATCAGGGATTATTATTGTTGATAAACCTGCAGGACCAACCTCTCACCAAGTCTCGGCATATGTGCAAAAAATTCTCGGTATTAATAAAAGCGGGCATTCAGGCACATTAGATCCTAATGTCACTGGTGTACTTCCAGTTGCGCTCGGTACAGGAACAAAAATTGTTCAAGCATTGTTGCCGGCAGGGAAAGAATATATTATGCTGATGCATGTGCACAAAGAAATTGATACAAATGTATTAACCGAAACTATCCGTTCATTTATCGGGAAAATTAAACAGCTTCCCCCGATTAAATCTGCTGTTAAAAGACAGTGGAGATATAGAAAAATATATTATATTGACATAATTGAAAATAACGGTCAGGATGTGTTAATGAGGGTTGGATGCCAGGCCGGCACATATATGAGAAAATTATGCACTGATATCGGCGTGAAATTAAAAACTGGCGCCCATATGGCGGAACTTAGAAGAAGCAAAGCCGGACCATTTCAAGAGAAGGATGCAGTCACATTGCACAATTTAACTGATGGGTTTCAAATATATAAAGAAGAAGGCAACGAAAGATTACTTAAAAAAATGATTTTGCCTCTTGAAACCGGAGTTGGACATTTATTTAAAATCTGGGTAACTGATTCAACTGTTAATACATTATGCAACGGCGCAAATTTAAACGCACCGGGCATTGCAAAAATAGAAACAGGAATACAGGCAGACGAACTTGTTGCTGTTATGACATTAAAAGATGAATTAATATGCATCGGAATGTCACAAATGCATTCAAACGAAATGAAAAATGCGCAAAAAGGACTTGCAGTAATTACTTCTAAAGTATTTATGAACCCCGGTATTTATCCAAAGATGCAAAGAAAGGAATAGTCAATAGTAAAAATAGATTTTAATATAATCCATTTAAGCTTGACTTATTTTTCATAATTATATACACAACTAAACTGACAAAAGCTATACACCGACAAAAAAACTAAAACTTTATATAATATAATCTCTTTAAAATTATGCATGAGTAAATATAGGTGCACTATTTGTAACTGGATTTACGACGAAACTAAAGAAGGAAAAACCTTTGAAAAAGTTAGCGATGATTTTTTTTGCCCCGTATGCAATGCAAAGCGAAACGCATTTGTTTTGCTGTCGAAAGAATCAGGTAAAGTTAAAATTGCTGGACGAACTGTATCGGATGTTTTCATTGACCAGATTTCAGAGTGGGGAGTTAAATATGTGTTTGGTTTACCAGGCACATCATCATTAGGTCTTGTAGATGCCTGCAGGAAAAATTCTAAAATTACTTACATACAAGTTAGGCATGAACAGACAGCCGCATTTATGGCGGGAGCATATGGAAAATTAACAGGGCATATTGCGGCATGTTTAACTATCGCTGGGCCGGGAGCAACTAACCTTGCAACGGGTTTATATGATGCAAAACTTGATAATGCCCCTGTGCTAGCATTAACTGGCTTGGCGCCAAGAGAAACTATAGGACAAAAATCATTTCAAGAAATTGACCAGCATTCTTTTTTTGAGCCTATAACTGTATTCAATGAAGTGCTAATGTCAAAAGAACAAACTAATTCATTAGCAACATTAGCAATTAAACACGCATTATTAAAAAAAGGCGTATCTCATATAAGTTTTCCTAATGATATCCAAAAATTGCTATACAATGAAAATATTTTACCATTTGAAGGCAGGATTGCAAACAAATCTGTTACCCCTTGCAGCCACATGATAAGAAAAGCCGCAATGGTTATTGATAAATCCAAGAAACCTGTTATCATTGCAGGGTACGGCGCAATGGGTTTTGGGCATTATGTAAAAGAATTAGCTGAAAAGATTGGCGCACCTATTGTTACAACATTCAGAGCTAAAGGCATTATTGATGAAATTGATAACTTTTGCGCAGGTTGTCATGGCGGCATTGGCACATTAGCAGCAACAACAATGGTGCAAGAATCTGATCTCTTAATCGTATTGGGGGCATCATACGCGCCCCATACTTTATTGCCGGAAAAGAAAACTGTGCAAATTGATATTGATGCAATGGCGCTTGGTAAAAAGTATCCAGTTGAAGTTGGTTTATGGGGAAATATAACTGAATCTTTACCTAAATTAATAAGAGAATTGAAAACTAAAGATAATAAACAAACATTGCTTAAAATGTTGCGTCTAAAAAAGAACTGGGAAATACAATTAAATAAAGAAGCAGACTCAAGCAAAAAACCAATAAAACCGCAGTATATAATTAAAATGCTGTCACATTTATTGCCAGATGATGCAGTTATATCTCTTGATGTTGGCGATAATTCATGGTGGTTTGGTCGAAATTTTCAGATGAAACACACTCAAAAAATGATAATGACCGGTTATTTAGCTGCAATGGGTCCAGGTTTTCCCGGCGCAATGGTTGCTAAACTGGTTTATCCTAACAGAGAAGCTGTTTGTATCACTGGTGACGGTGGTTTTGCAATGGTAATGGGCGATTTTATGACAGCTGTAAAAAATAAATTAAACGTAAAAATTTTTATATTTAATAATAAGCAATTTGGCATGATTAGGCAAGAACAAAAAATTGAAAAATATCAAAACTGGCAAACTGATTTGCTTAACTGCGACTTTGCAAAGTTTGCTGAAAACTGCGGCGGAATTGGGATTAAAGTAACAGAGCCTCTAAAATTAGAAGCTGCAATAAAAAAAGCATTAAGTATTAATCAGCCTGTAATTGTCGATATTGATACTGATCCTAATAGATTTTAATGGTGATGATATTGCAAAGATAAAATGCGATTTTTGTAAAACGGATATACGTGACGAAGCAAAAGATGGTAAAATATCCGAGTTTCCTAGTGATTGAAAATGTCCTGTATGTGGAAAAGATAAGAGCCATTTAACTATACTTGTTAAATAGATAAAAACTAAGATCAATTTGGCAAGTCAGACGCCATTTTTATTATCATTAAAAAAACGCTTTAATTTTATGTTCAAAATATTCATGAGCCAGCCATAATACTAAAAGAACTGCGTCAAGACCTGGCCAGATATTGCTCGGTATTATATTAGGACAATAATTTAGAACTGAAAAAGGATAAAAAAATTCGTAACCCCCAGCAATACAGTCCAAACTTAAATGCATTGTAAAACCAAAAGCTAATATTATAGCTGTTAAATAATATTTTCGAGGATAATTAAATTTTCTAAATATTAACGCTGCAAACCAAAATAATAATGCTACATACATTAAATGAAACATTCCATGAAAAAAGTATTCCGGAAAGATATAACTCAGCGGATAATCCAAGTCGGGCAATAACCCTGCAACCCCTGCGAATAGCACATACCACCTTGAAAATTTAGGTTTTGCTAAATATGTACGATATAAAGAAACTAATATAATTGGGATTAAAACATGTGTTACTGCTTGCGCCATTTTAAATAACATCAGCTCCGGCTGTGTATCTGTTTGTTTAATACAACTAAAGGTGTATTATACCACTAAAGATTGTACTTGATATGTTATATACTCAGTTCCGCAACAGAGTGCTGACGTTAATTAAATGATTACTTTTTAAGATCTATACAATCTTCAACTTTAGGTTTATAAACTTGCATATGCGGAAAAGTTTCTACTGCCCATTTTGCAAAATGCTGAATTGCGCCTGGGTCTCCATGATTCAAAATTAGGTGTTCCGGGTTAAAATTTTTTACGGTTTGTTTTAAACCATCTAAACCAACATGGGCGCTGAAATCAAATTTATGATAGTTGCATTTAACCTTAATTTTTGTTCCATCAAGATAAACATTGCCTTCTTCCATTAAAAGCCGGCCATTTGTGCCATCAGCTTGATATCCAGTAAGTAATAATGCCGCATCTTTATCAAAATAAAAATGTTTTAAATATGCCATTATTGGACCCCCGTCAAGCATGCCCGAAGTTGTAACAAAGATACCCTGTTTTTTCATTATTTCTTGTCTTTGTTTTTCTGTATTTACAAATTTTACTTTTTTTAACATGCTTTTTAAATCTCCGCAATTTGTTAAATATTGGGGGGCATTAAAGAAGGTTTTAATCACTTTTGTTGACATGCCATCGAGATACATTGGGACTTTTAACTTTAATTCTTTTAACATTAATAATATTTCCTGTGACCTGCCAACTGCAAATGCCGGAATTAAGATTGAAGCCCCTTTATCGATTGTTTTTTTTACAGTATCCAAAAACTGTTCTTTTTCCCCTGTTCTTGAGGGGTGCGGCCTGTCTCCGTATGTTGTTTCTGTAATCAAAACATCAATCCCTTTAAAATTAGCTTTTGTACCTATAAGAAGTTTTGAAGTTATGGTGTTAAAATCGCCAGTATAAACAATATTCTTTTTATCCGCTGTCACGCGAACCATTGCGCTGCCCGGAATATGACCTGCATCTTGGAAATCAAAAGTCAAATCATTAAAAGTTTGTTGTTTTTGATAAGGCACATGTTTCATTAAATCCATCACGTTATAAACATGTTCTTTATTATAAGCGGGATGCTGTTCTTTTAACAATTCAACATGCAATGAATCTTTAAGCAGTAATTTAGATAACTCTTTAGTCATTTTATTCGTGTAAATTGGGCAGTTTAAACCTTTATAATTAAACAAGGGAAGAGCCCCTGAATGGTCAAGATGGGCATGACTTAGAAAAACAGCATTAATTTCTTTTTGATGTGTTAGTTTGGGATAATCTGAAAAATTTTCGGTTAATTTAATACCACAATCGAATAAAAAATTGTTTTTTTGTGATGTAACTTCTATACAGGACCTGCCAACTTCTTGGGCTGCGCCGTGTAATGTAAACTTCATATGAAATTAATAAGATATAAAGATTTATAAATCTTTGTAGTTTGATAGGGTAAATGAAATTTGCTATCTTAATCTTTAATGACCCGGCAAGTAAAAATGTAGAAAAATATTTGACTGATTTGCCAAGCAATGCCTTTATTCATCATGTTAATTTTCCAAAGGAACATACTTGCGTCTATTGCGAAAATATTGATACGGAAGTTAATGCGGATATGTTCTTATTCATAACTACCCATAGCTCAGCATCCGGTATTAAATCATTATCTCTGCATACGCAGGGAAACTGGGGCAAAGCGGAATTAGGCGGCAGGGAAAAAACGTTAGCTATTGCTCCGGCATTATATCTAAAAGAAGCTTTCAAGAAAATGACTGAACTTTGTGATTTAAAAGGATTTGATGTGATACAGGAATGCACTCATCACGGTCCATTTATAAAAAAACCCTCAATATTCATCGAAATAGGTTCATCGCCTACGGAATGGAGTATAAATGAAGCTGGCAAAATTAATGCAGAAATTGTAAAACATATTGTGAATTTTAACCCTATAATTTTTCGGACCGCTGTAGGCCTGGGTGGCCCGCACCATGCGCCCAACTTTAAGAAAATACAACTTAATACTCATATTGCAATAGGCCATGTTTGTCCAAAATACATGCTGGATAATCTGGACAAAGAAATGTTAAAACAAGCGCTTGACAAGACCATGCCTAAATCAGATTTAATAATAGCAGATTGGAAAGGCATTGGTGAACATAAAGAAAAGATAAAAACCCTTGCTAAAGAGTTAGGCATTGAAATTAAAAAGACGAAAGAATTTTAAATAGATTAAACTCTTTCAGTTAATATGGAAATTTTATACGAAATATTATTAGCAACATTTATTGTTGGATTAATTGGGCTAATTGGTGTTGTTACACTGGGCCTAAATAAAAAATTACTTGAAAAAATAGTTTACTGGTTAGTTGCTTTTTCAGCAGGCACATTATTAGGCGGAGCATTTTTTCATTTAATGGAAGAAAGTCTGCAAATATTAACGCCTATGGAAGGAATGTTATATTTAATGGCTGGATTTGTGGGATTTTATCTGCTTGAAAGAGTATTATTCTGGCACCATTGCCATAATGGTATTTGTGATGTCAGGCCAACTTCATATTTAGTTTTGGTTGGTGATAGTTTGCATAACATGATTGATGGAATAGTAATAGCAGCAAGTTTTATGGTAAATATTAGTTTTGGATGGTTAACTACTGCCATTATTATATCACACGAGATACCGCAAGAAATGGGTAATTTTGCAATTTTAATATATAGTAAAATGAATAAGTTTAAAGCTTTATTTATGAGTTTTTGCGCGCAACTTACAGCTGTTATTGGGGGATTAATAGGATATTTTATAGGAGATGGTATTAATACAATATTTCTTTTACCAATTGCTGCAGGCGGATTTGTATACATATCTGCATCAGATTTAATTCCCAGTCTTAAAAAGGATAATAAACATCAAAGTTCAGTGATATCATTTATTTTATTTATATTGGGTGTTTTGTTCATGCTTATCGCTAAAATTTGGATAGGATAAATTTATTAATCTTGCTATATTGATAGATTTTAATGGCGCTATCCAAATATGGGGTCCTAGTGTAGCTTGGTATCACTCCAGCCCGGGGTCTTTTCAAGGAACTTTTGTTGCAACTGGGTTTAAGCCGAAGCGCTGGCAACCGGGGTTCGAAATTCAGAATAATTAACTCTATACGAAATTCCTCGGGACCCCATTATCTATATTTAAACACTACTTTTTTCTTTATAATAAACTTTAAATATAACTTTAACTTAAAATTAGATGAGGATAAGTGGTTAAATATAACTTGGGTTTAATATTTGTAATTTTGATTCTTTGCAGTACATTTGTTGTTGCAGAAAGTTTTGACATTTCTACACAAGTCCTCTTGGATGAAATTAATATCGATCAAGAAGCCAAATTTTTGTTAATTATTAAAAATAATTTATTTAACAGCCAGGATTACAGATTAACTTTTGGTGATATCGGATTATGGCAAAGTTATACTACTGAACCATTAAGCGATTATTTCAGTGGAATTAATGGTGTAAATGGAGGGGATTCGTTTACGACAAAAATCATACTTAAACCAATCTCTGAAATTGGATTGGGTTTCCATAATGTTGTTATAAACGTTGAAGAGGTTAGTTCAAAGAAAATACAATCAATTAGATTACCAATATATATAAAATCTATAAACCCCAATGATCAAGAATATTTCCCGCAGATAACAACAAATATTCAATTTCCAAACGAAATTGTCCCAAGAGAGAACAATATAATAAGAATTGACCCAAGAGAGAACAACATCATAAGAATTGCGCTTTTAAATAAAAATAGAAAAGATCTTACCAATGTTGAAGTTAGGCTTGAAAGCGGAATTATAAAAAAGATTTTGTCAACCTCTATTGAACCGCTAAGCAAACAAATATTAGAGGTGCAAATGGAAATTGATCCTTTACATCCTCCTGAATTTGATACTTTATACAGTACCGTTATAATTGAAGGATACACATTTAAACCAGACCCAATAAGATTTGAAATCATTGATTATTCAGGGGAATATAAATTAACTGAAAATGTAATTAAAGGATTCTTAAAAACAACTTCAAAAAGAGTTTATACAAATGACGGCAACATGCCAAGATCACAAATTATTAAAATTGAAACTTCATTATTAAGCGATGTTTTTGAGTCTAGTGATCCTAGCCCCAATCAAATAATTAAAGAAAATGATAAAAGATACAGGGTATGGAATGTTCAACTTGCTCCTGGCGGCGTTTTTAATTTAGAACTATATAATAGTTATAGATCAATATTTTATTTATTATTAATCTCTGTAATTAGCTATTATTTATACCTTAAATTAAAATCGCCAATTGTCATAACAAAAGAAACAAAAAATATTGAAATGAGAGAAGGCGGTATTTCCGAAGTTAAAGTTTTGCTTAGTCTAAAAAACATTTCTCACGTGCCTATTGAAAGAATCACAATTATTGATAAAGTGCCTAATATAGCAAATGTTACAAGTGAATATGATGTTGGCACTTTAAGACCTTCGAAAATTATGAAACATGCTCATAAAGGTTCAACAATTGTGCAATGGGATGTTGAAGAGTTAGATGCGCATGAAGACAGGTTAATTGTGTACCGCATCAAATCAAGATTAACCATTTTAGGAAAATTTTCATTACCGCTTGCAATGGTTAAATTTCATACAAAATCAGGCAAATTACATAAAGTATTTTCTAATAGATTAGTAATTGGTAAAAGTTAGGATTAAAAATGTGGTATTTAGCTAAAATAATTAGGGATATTTAGTTATTAAATGTTGTAATACTAATGCTTTTTCTAATCAATCACCGATAGCACAAACCCTAATAGCCGACCGAGCCTACGAAGTGGGCGAGGCAAGAATTTACAAAGTAAATCCGCAGAGTTTTCTTACTGCCGAACACAAGAAAATCAAAGATTTTCGTGCCCAAAAAATTCTTAATTTTTGTGGGAATCAGATAGGTGCCGTAGTTCGCACAGAAAAGAAACTACTTTTCTGGCGTGCCGGAGAAATAGTTTTTTCTCTGTGCATTTATTTACTTTAATATCAATTACTGCGAAGCAGACATTAATTTAGTCGTTCGTGAGAGGAATTCCGTCGTGTTTTTGCTTCTTTTTACAAAAAGAAGATAGAAGGGGGGGTCTTGTTTTGGTTCTTTTCTAAAAAGAACATTTAGGGGGTCGTTTGTTATTTTTTGAGTAAACAAAAGCTTTATATATTAAATGTATTATTAATCATACATATGTATAAAAAAATTAAATTCACGGAAAATACATTGCAAGTATTATCTCTATTTACAAATGATTTTAACAGAGAGTATTATGTTAGGGAAGTTAAAAAATTATTGAAGATAAGTCCAAGAACAGCACAGCTTATTCTTGAGGATTTAGAAGACAAGGGGAATTATTGAATCAAAACTAGAGGAAAAATTAAAACATTTAAGTTAAATCCAAGTGAGTTTACTCTGAGGTATCTTGCTTTTGTAGAACAATATAAAGCAATTGCATTTTTAGAGAAAAAGCTTTTAATCAAAGAGATTATAGAAAAAATAACTCCCCATATAAAAGGGATAGGAATAATTTTTGGAAGCTATGTTAAAGGTTTGGAAAAAGAAGGTTCTGATTTAGATATTTTTATTGCAGGAAGTTATAATAATGATGAGATAAAAAGAGTCTCAAAAAATTTAGGTGTAGAAATAAGTATCAAATGTTATCCTCTGAAAACATTTGAGAAAAATCTGACTAGGGATATTCTTCTGAAAGAAGTTTTAAAAAACCATGTAATTTTTCTAAATATAGAACAATTTATACAGGCAGTCTTCAAAAATGGATAAAATCAAATGGTGTGCAGTAAAAAAAGAAGGATTAAGTTTAGTTGAGCCAAACTCTAATTTGGCTAATGCTTATATCAAAAAAGCCGAAGAAGCTCTTGAATCAATGAGAGTAAACATTATCAAAGATTGGAAAATTTCAACGGCGTATTATACAGTTTATTTCTCATTGTATGCTGTTCTAATGAAATTAGGAGTAAAAAGTGAAATTCACTCTTGTACTATTGAATTTGCGAAAAGATTCCTTAAAGAATATTTTGAAGAGAAAGAGTTGGATTTTATTGAAGATTCATTAAAAGCAAGAGTTGATTCTCAATATTACATAAACAGAACTGTTCCAGATGAACAATATAACAAGATGATTCAGAAGGCTCCTAAATTTCTAGTTAAATGCAAATCAATTCTTATAAAACTAAATGAGAAAAAGGTTAATGAGATAAGAGATAAATTTCAAAATATAGTAACCAAGAGGAGATAAATTAATGGACACTAAATAGATAATCGATAAAGGGGTACCAGTTTGTCCCTTTCAGTTTCATTATTTGTCCCCATCGTTGTTTTTGGTTAGTAGAAAATTGCCCCCTTCGTTAGCCCCTGAAATTATTGAATAGAACATCGGAATTCCTGGAAACTCCATTTTTACTAGCAAACACTCTTTTGTTTATAAAGATAATACATTACCTAATAAAAATTAATTTGGCCTTCTAAGTAAATCCCGTGTTTAAGTTCTACCGGTCTCCAAGAATCGAGTATTAGTTCTGCCTCTAACCATTCCGCTAATTCGCGGGGATTTCCGATTGTAGCAGAAAGTCCAATAATCTGAATATTTTTTAATAAACGTTTTAACATTGTAATTATTATTTCTAAAGTTGGGCCTCTCGTTACATCATTTAACAAATGGATTTCGTCAATGATTATAGTATTAACATCTTTAACCCAGGGAGAATGGTGCCTAAGTAAAGAGTCTAATTTCTCTGAAGTTGTAATAATTAAGTCATAATCTTGTAAATATGGTTCAGCCTTGTCTAAATCGCCTATTGATATTGTAATCTTGCAAAGATGGCCATATTTTCTTTTAAATTCTTTATATTTTTCATTAGCTAAAGCTTTTAATGGCACAATATAAATAGCTTTGCCGATTTTGTTCAAGATTGATTGCATACTCGCAAACTCAGCTACCAGTGTTTTACCTGATGCAGTTGGAGTGCAAACTAATAACGATTTATTATCTAACACCCCCCTATCAATTGCTTTAATCTGACAAGGCCTTAACTCATTAATGCCTTCTCCCTCAAGCACATTATACAAATCAGGATTTAGTTTTGTTTTTAGGTCAATAAGCAACATAATTTTGGAGATAAAATTTAATTATATAAACCTATGGTTTTATATACTAAAAAGTCTGTTGAATAATTGGTGAATGGATATGAATTTCCTTGAACTTGCTAAAAAAAGAAAAACCACATATGAGTTTGGCAATAAAAAAATTAAAGATTCGGATTTAAAAAAGATACTTGAAGCAGGAAGATGGGCGCCTAGCTGTAGCAATAGTCAACCATGGCACTTTATTATAATTAAAAATAATTATTTAATTGAAAAATTAATAATGACTGCTAACTATGGTGATTTTCATAATGAGCCCTCTGTAATGATTGCTGGAGTTCTATTACAAAAACGTTGCATTGGAAAAAAATTCGCATGTTACAAGGGCAAAGATTCAGGAGTTTATGATTCATTTATGAGTATTGGCATGACAATTTTAAACATGAATTTAGAAGCAACAAGTTTAGGCATTGATTCTTGTATAATTACGCCTAAACAAGAAAGTGTTAAAAACCTATTAAGGATTATGCCACAAGATTATGTGCCACTAATACTGGCTTTGGGTTATGAAGCCAAAGGCGCTTTTCACAAAAAAAGAGAAAGGTTAAGTCTGAAAGAAATAACCTCAAAAGAAGTATTTAATAAAAATGATACAAAATAAAATCTTAAATAATTTTCTTTCAAAAATTGATTATGATAATGGAGTTTATACTATAATTGTTGAACCTAATAAATATAATGAAACTTGTATTGAGCTTGCGGCATTTTTGAATAGAAAGTTTAAACTGCCTGGAATATATGTATCATTAAACAAGCCATCAACCATTGTTTTAAAAATGTGCTCAAAATTAAATATTGACACTGAAAAGATATTGTTTATTGACTGGGAAGGTAAATCCATAAATAAAAATAATCATATAGTATTAAACGGTAAATCATTAACAGAGCTATCAATTGCTTTGTCAGGGGTTTGTAATAATACTGACATGAAATATATACTTTTTGATTCCCTGAACATACTTTTAATATATGACCCGCTTGTGAAGATTCAGAAATTTGTTCAATTCCTTATAAATAAAGCAAGAAATTTAGAAGTTCTAATGTTTTTAATCATTGTTAAAGAAAAAAAGGCAAATGATTTAATCCCGACATTAACTTACTTTTCAGATAAATCTATAAAGATTTAATTTTTTTTGAATTTTTTACATTGAACCTTGAAAACTTTTTAAGATAATTAATCACACGGTATGACGCATACATTGAATAACACAAACCTGCAAATGTAAAGGTGTACCATCCCAATTCTACAATCTCACCTAATTCAGCTAATTTATCAAATGATTCGGAAAGATGATATAATGCCATTGAGGCTACACCAATAACGATCAATAAAATAGTTCCGGATAAAGCTATAAACATAGATTTATACCCGCCTTCATCAAGATGCAACGATGCTTTTATTAAAGATCCAAAAGCAAATAATCCTATCACAAAAGTGATTATTGAACTTGCTTGCGCAATGAATAACCAAATTTCAACCCCTGTCATTTAAACCATAACCCCCTTGACCCTTCTACAGCAGATTGCGCCGCTAAATAAAAAAATACAAATGATCCCATAATTATAAAGTGGGCAATTGATTCTAGAATAAGTTCAATAGTTCCACCATAGGCAGGACTTAAAAAATCTCCAAATGTATGCAAAATAAAACCTAAACCAAAAACTAATAATCCCTGCATGCGAAAATTTAATACATCTCTTGTTTCATCAATGGAATATTTTTTTGCGTAATAAGCCATAACTACAGCTAAAAGAGAAACGATAATAGTAAATGTTAATAACCAAGTTCCGGCCATATTAATAATGGGGGAATTATACTTTATAAATCTTTTTAATTAGGATATTGTTTATTTACAGGCACTTTGTTTTAGTTATCTGTCAGAATAATATTTTAATGAAACTATAAACTAACAATATCTTAATTATAGGCAATTATTATTATGCCACTATTATTTTTCCGTTCATATTATTATGGCCTCTGCCGCAAGGAACATTACAAAAAAAGCTAAACTCTCCTGTTTTATCTGCAACAAATTCAATTTTAATTTCTTTACCCGGCTCTAACTTTTCATTAACCCCAAAAGCAGATAATATAAAACTATGAGTAACGTCAATGCTTTTTAACCTGATCTCTACTATGTCGCCAAGATTAACACGAATAGTCCCAGGTTCAAATGACCATTGTTTTGCTGTAATAGAAAACTTTTTCGTTTTACCTGTTAAATTTACTGGAGAAGCACAGCCTGCAATCAAAATTAAGATTAAAAATATTAATATTAACTTAGGCATAATTTTCACATTCATTGTTTTCACCCAAATACTCCTGATATCCATAACCCTATAAAATGAGTAATAAATAAAACTATAATTGCAATAAATAAATGTTCAGCTACAACGTACCATGTAGCCATGTCTTTATTTTTGTTGCCGACATAATAGCTATAAGTTCCCAATACCATAAAACCCCAAATAATATTTACTTTTATTGCATTTTCAAGATTAAATACTAATACAGGGACAAGAAATGTTAGTGCAAATAACAACTTTGAAAAAAAAGTCGTAATTGTTGATACCCAAACTTGTTTCTCTGTGTGTATCCCTTCTGATTCTTCTGATACGTGTATCCCTAAGGAATCTGAAAAAGCGTCAGCGATTGCAATGGTCAAAATGCCGCCTATAACTGCTAATCTTGTGCCTATGCTTGAATACATGCCCATCATCAATCCAAGTGTTGTAATTACTGCAGAAGTCAGACCAAAACTAAAACCTACTTTCATTGAATGTTTCATGCGAGAAATTAAGCTGTTTATATTTATAAGGATTTCTAAACAAGATAATACTTTAGCAAAATGAAGTTTTAACACAAAAGTTAACGTCATTCCGTGCAATGTTAGGCATTTATCAGCACAGCAACCTCTAGTTACATTAAAGTGCATATGAGCACACAAACTGACATTAACTTTGGTTTGTCGATTCAGAAAGCTAAAGTATTACTACACAAGTTCAAGCACCTTAGTTGCCTCATTAATAAATTTTTGTTCATTATCACTGCAAATTACTGCGCCTGCTGCGTTTGCATGACCGCCAGTTTCTCCTTCGCCAAGATTGCTAATAATCTTAGTCATAAGTGCATGCAAATCAATCTCTTGTGAAGGTTTGCCTGCATATCGCATAGAAATTTTGGTTTGATTATCATCCCTGTTGCGGGCCATTGATAAAATGTAAGTATTATTAGGAATACCATTACCTCTTGCAAGGATAGAAGCAACTGTTCCAATAATGGTATAAAGAACATTATCTTCAGCATTTATTATAACATAATTCCCGTTGCATATAATTTTATCTGATTTAGAATTTTTTTCATACCATTTTAATGCTTTAACAATTTCTTTTTTATATGAATTTTGATTTTTCAAAGCTTTAATTGTTTCTTCTTCATTTTTCAAACATACGCCTATACCTAATAATGCCTTATTCGTTCTGCCGCACGAGTTCAATAATGTAGAAAATTCACGAGCATCCCTTAAAATAGAACCTGGTTCTTCATTCGGAAGAATGTAAATGTTGCCAATTACATCTTCAGGACATTGTTCTCCTGCTGATGCTCTTCTAATTATAATGCCTGCAATTAATTTTTGCATTTCTTCATGAGACAAATCTGATATCATTCTCCAATCATTATCTTTTTTGGGTTCTATTTCTAATTGCATTAAAAATTGTATTGCGCCAGATTCTGAATTCGAAACACCCGGGATTTCTGAACTATACTCCAATACCTTATATAATGGTCTTGATTGTTGGCCGAAAAATTTTAAGCCCCTCTGAACTTCTATTTTTTTGTGTTTTTGCGCCAGTTCCAGAATTTCTTGATTTAACCCGATAAAACCATTATTTTCTTGCATGTCACCAATTGCGCCAATAATCGCAATATGCGCCATATTTTCATATATTGGATTTAACATTTTAGTAAAAAGAAAAACAACCCCTGAACCTGAAATGGTTTTTGAACCGTCAATACCTGCCAGATGAGGGTTCACAAATGCAATATTTCCAGTTTTAAGGATATGATCTTCTGGCTCGTGATGATCTAAAATAATTATTTTTTTATCTTTAAAATATTCTTCCATTTGTGAAACATGACCGGATCCGAGGTCTGTAAAAAAATATTGAAAATAATCTTCCCCTGCCAATTCTTTTAATTTATCCGAAGAAAGTTGAGTTAATATTGAAACTGAATATTTAACATTTTCATTGTTTAAGGCATTGATAAGAATAGAGGCCGCGCTGATGCCATCAGAATCAAGGTGAGAAACAACTCTAACCGGTTTAGATTTATCAAAATTTCTAAACAGCGCAACTGCACTTTCTAACTGAGAGTTAAAGTCCATAATTTATGCTCCTCACTTTTGTTTCAAATTTGTGAATATTAAATACTTAACTGTAACAAAAATTCCGCTGTCGCAAGCTGCACGCACGCTTAAAATCAAAAAGATTTTGCATCCCTAAACCTAAAATGGTATAAAAATTTAAAATTCAACCCTAAACATAACACAATAATAAAATAAATAAATCTATTCTACAAATAGCTTAACTTTTTTAGGATCGAATTTCCAATTTCGATCTAACTTCTTATTTGCTTTGTAATACTTAACAAGCCTAAGGATTTTTGAGTGGGTAAGCTGTAAACCTCTTGCAGCCGGTTGATCTTTATGATTAGTCTCTAAATGTTTTCTGATAATTACACTTCTTTTCATTAAATTGAAGAGGTCCTCTGGTAATTCCGGCGACATTTCTTTATCTTTTAAAATTTTAGACACGCTTTTTTCACAAGTTAGTTTTACACTCGGAATTCCGTATGCATCTCTTAAATGCAACCCTATTTGTGATGTAGGCATACCTTGTTTTGCTAATTTTTGCACCAATAATTCTACTTCATTAGCCCCATATCTTTGCCATATAGGTTTATTATTTGTTAATGGTCTAGTTGAACCTGATTTACCTTTACCTCTTGAATGCATTCTTGCCATTATTAAATTCACCTTGTTAATTATATGGAGAAATATATCTCTCCAGTATAAGCGAGCTTTCACCTGCTTATCTCTTGATTATATAGTCTTAGATTCAGAATCCATTTATAAATGCTTCGGTTTTTAGGCGCTATCCAGAAATTCATTGCCTGTAGATTTGTATATAATTTGAAATATAAAGTAACCAAGAACGTTCTTGTAATTATATTTTATATGCAAATACTAATCGATAATGGAACAACTCTGGACAGCGCCGGTTTTTAGGGTTTGGAACATATAAAATTACATTTCAACCAGTGAGAGATACACTGGAATCATTCGTAAAGTATTATAATGAGGAACGCTTTCATCAAGGAATACGATATAAAGTGCCACTACACAGATACAAAAGTAACATTAATGCGGTTTAGTTTCGATACTAATTTATAAGTTTAGTCAAATTTTCAACAAATTGATTAAAATCTTCAATCTTAACAACAAACCCTGCTGCTTTCTCATGGCCCCCACCATGTCCCCTTATCCCTTCCAATGCTTTAGGTAAAATATTTTTAAAATCTCCATTTCTTGTCCTTAAACTTCCCCTAAACTCATCATCAGCGCGCCTTGCAACTATAATTAAACATTTTCTGTATTTATGAGACAACCTTGTTGCGATATCAGATGCAAAAGTAAATTTATTAGAAACATACTCAAAGAGCACAACTTTTTTCTTAGGTTTAATCTTTGAAGCCACATTCCAATAAGGAAGATAATAATTTCTAACTTTTTCATATTGTTTCCATACATATTTACCTGCCGCAGTTTTTTGTTCAAGTATTTCATAAGGCGTTTTTATTCTTGTTAAAACTTTAACAGTCTTTTTTATATCAGGTGTATTGCCTTTCAATATAAAAGAAAAAACTTCAACAAGGATACCAAGCTTAGAATCAAATTTAACTTTATCAATGTCTTTTGTTTGCGCTTTAGAGATTAAGTCCGGATAATTTTCCAAAAACTCTTTAGTTTCAGAAGGTAAATAATGATCACCTACACAACCAACCATATTAATCCAGTCCAGGCCGCCCAATGTTTTATAACAAAGATAAGTTGCCGGAATATATATATCAGGAAACTTTTCGCGGGGATTAAAAATGATGACTTTATCACGTTTAACAAGATCGTGATGATCAACCCATACTATGGAAGTTTTAACATTATCAATAAAATCCTGATTGATATTTGCTATATCAAGTACAAATATTTTGTCTGGCTGGTAATACTGGACCTTGGAAACAAATTTTAAATCAATTACCGGCATTGATTTTATAGGAATTCCCACTCCTTCGCCCACATATTTATAACATAACAAAAATGAACAAAGACCATCCGGATCATCATGAAAAAAATACATTGGCCTGTAACAATCATCAAATTCTCTCTTTAATTTATTATAATCTATGAGGTCTTTCATGATAAAAAAGTATCTTGTCTAATATATAAAAGTATGTAAAGGCTTAGTAAAGTTATTTGTCAAAAGCTCGCTGACCCGCAGACCATAGGCCGATGGCACGCCCCATTTTGGCGCGGTCAGCTCGCTGTAAATGAGCTTTTGACTACCGAATAACGCCAGTCAAAGACTAGTGAAAAATGAGTGTATTATATGCAAAAAGACTGTATAAAATGTAAAGGTAAAAACCCATTAAAATACTGCGGTAAAACCCGCTGTCCAATCCTTGCAAAAACCGAAGCAATGATTAAAACAAGACCTAAACTAAAACAAAATTGGCAGGGTTCAACCCCTAACATTTTCATATCAAGGGGCGGGTATCCAAATTTAAATGTTGGAATCCTCAGCCCCCCTGAAATAAATAATACTGAAATATACGATGCCCCAATGCAATGGTCTCAACAAAATTATCAAATTAGCCAAATAATAAATTTGAGGTCAGCTTTAGTTAACTCAAGATTTATATCCAACATAAAAGGCACCGGAAAATTAGTTGAAATTGCGCAAGAAATCGGCATGGCATCCTGCCCTGTTGAATTAGAAATTACTCTAAAAAATAAACCCCAATTTTCGTTTAATACCAGCCCGTTCACTGCGCCAATGGGACCAAATGCCTTTCTTGAAAATATACAAATAACATCCAACCCTAAAATTAACAGAGCGGTAGATAGGATAGTATCTGATACAGATTTCAAAGCGCAAAATGCCACAACCGAACTTTACCAAAGGGGGTATGATGAAAATTTCCTTACTAAACTTTTTTCAACAGGTAATTTAGGAATCAAATATCAACGAAAATTTGTGCCTACCCGGTGGAGCATTACTGCTGTTGATGACATATTGGCAAAAAACCTGATTGATGAAATTAAATATAATGAACACGCCGAACATTGCGCATTCTATGGTAATTATTTGGGCAATTATTACCTGGTATTAATTTTTCCAGGCCCTTGGAGTTACGAACTTTTTGAGATATATAAACCGGAAGCAAGCTGGAACACCAGTAAAGATTTTATTTATACAACTGACTACGAACCTTATTCCGGAAGAAAGGCATATGCTGAAAACTGCGCCGGAGGTTATTATGCCGCCAGACTTGCAATTCTTGAAAAACTTAAAGAGTTGAAATTTCAGGGTTCAGTTATAGCATTAAGAATGATTACGCCCGACTATTATTGTCCTTTAGGTGTTTTTGTTGTAAGGGAAGCAACAAGAAAATCTTTACAAAACAAACCTATCTATTTTGAGAATAAAGAACTAATGATTAATTATGCAAGATTGATTATCAAAAAAAAATGGGGCTATGATATAAATAAAGTCTTAAACGGGAGCATAATTCTTAAACAATTTAAAGAGCAGTCAAAACTCTCACAATTTTTCAATCTAAACCAGGCACCCCTGTGAAACAAATTAGCGGAAAATGAGTTTTACTAGCCAATCACTCTAAAACAGCCTTAATCCGTCTTACGCCGGCAGCAGAGCTTTCTTCTTTTTGAATTTTAAAATATCCCAACTCTGAAGTATTTGAAACATGCGGGCCGCCGCAAACTTCAACAGAAAAGAAACCTATTTTGTAAACTGAAACTTTCTCATTATATTTGGTTTTAAACTCTGCCTGCGCACCTAACTTTTTAGATTCTTCAAAAGTCATGTCATACCTTTCAACAGGGATAGCTTCATTAATTTTCAGGTTGACTAAATCTTCAATTTTATTAAGTTCTTCTTTAGTCAATTTTCTATGAAAATTAAAATCAAACCTTAATCTTTCGACAGTAATATTTGAACCCTTCTGTTTAATATTAGAATCTTTTAATACTTGACGCAACGCTTCATTCAACAAATGTGTTGCTGTGTGAAATTTTTTAGTCTTTTCAGATGATTCAGACATCCCGCCTTTAAACTTCTGCTCCCCCCCAATTCTTGAAAGTTCTTTATGCTTATTATATTCTTTCATAAAACCTACGCTGTCTAAAAGAACCTTGGCTTCATCAGTTAATTCTTTAATCATCTCAATAGGAAACCCATAACTTTGGAAAAGCAGAAAAGCTTCCTCTCCTGAAATTTTTTTATCCTTTTTAACCATTTTTTCAAATTCTTTTAAACCATTATCAAGCGCACTTTGAAATTTGTCTTCTTCCTTTTTCAACTCCCTAAAAATAAACTCTTTCTTCTCTTCAAGTTCAGGATAATCAATTTTATATGTTTCAATAATAATTTTAGCAATTTCAACGGTCGCATCAATTTCAAATAAATTAACATCAAGCAACCGCAAATACCTCAAAACTCGCCTAATATATCTCCTAAGCACATATCCCTGATCAATTTTACCGGGAACAATATCTCTTTTATCTCCTAAAATAAAAACTGCGGCCCTCATGTGATCGGTAATTATCCGTGTGTATTTTTGATTATTAACGGAATGCGGCGCAATTTCTTTTATTTTTTTAATGATAGGCTGAAAAAGCTCAGTATCAAAAATGTTTTGTTTTCCTTGCAGCACCATAGTGACCCTTTCAACACCCAACCCGGTATCAACGTTTTTCTGCGCAAGAGTTTCAAAAGTCCCGTCAATTGTTTTATTATATTCCATGAATACATTGTTCCAAATTTCAACCCATCTTTTATCAGTTGAATCAAAAACCTCCGGGGCCGATTTGTCATTCGGTGTCCAATAAAACATTTCAGTATCAGGACCGCACGGACCAATTTCTCCGGGAGGACCCCACCAATTATCTTTCTTTGATAAAAATACTATCCTTGATTCAGGCATCCCCAAACCTTTCCATATACTTGCTGCCTCCTCATCACGTGGCGCATTATTATCCCCCTCAAAACATGTTACAGCTAACCTCTTTATATCTAAATTTAACCAATCCTTACTTGTTAGAAATTCATGGCTCCATGTAATCGCTTCTTTTTTAAAATAATCGCCAAGCGACCAGTTCCCCAGCATTTCAAAAAAAGTTGTGTGTGTGTTATCTCCAACTTCATCAATATCCTGTGTCCTAATACATTTCTGAAAATTAGTTAATCTCTTACCGCCTGGATGCGGCTGGCCCATTAAATAGGGTACTAAAGGGTGCATGCCTGCAGTAGTAAAAAGTACACTTGGATCATGTTCAGGCACTAAAGGCGCTGAGCCAATTATAACGTGGCCTTTACTTTTAAAAAACTCGAGATACTTCTTTTTCAATTCTGAACCTTTCATGGTCATTTGTGAGAAAACAAGTTTATTTAAATGTTTTGCCAATAAGGCACTGTCCACAATAGAGTGTATTACAGCAGAGAAATACGATTTAAAACAAATATTTCTAATATAGTAAGTTTTTTAAATGATTAAGTAATCCTAGACTTACATTGGGCTTGTGGTCTAGCGGCTATGACAGCGCCCTTACACGGCGTTAATCCCCGGTTCGAGTCCGGGCAGGCCCATTGTTTAATTATGCGGTCGTAGTATAGTGGTTATTACGCGGCGTTGCCAACGCTGTAACCCGAGTTCGAACGGCTTTTTAAGAAAAATCCGGGAAAAACATGGCAAGCAAAACAAAGTTTAGCTCACCTATGATTCATACGGATTGTTTTGAACCACGAAAATCTCGGCGACCGCATATTAATTTAATTCTATAAGAATATATAGAAAAATTAACAGTTAAAACTTGTGAGTAAATCTATGACCGCCAAACTTTTAAAAAGTTTGAACAAAAGAAATAATCTCACTTTGTTCGATTATAATAAGAATAAAAGCAACTAAGACTTGCGAGCGAAGGTTTAACCGCATAAGCGAACCTCAAGGATTTTACACAAGCAACCCTCAGCTTTCGCACTTAGTTGCTAAATAAAACTGAATAATAGTGTAATATATAAATATTCCTATATCCTGTAATGCATTAATAGTCAATCGAAACCAGACGCTACCTGTAAAACACACTAATCTAAAATAAGATTTTAAGGTCTTAACCATACTCTTTTCTTATTGCTTCATATACAGCTTGCCAATCATGGCAGGCAACAGCAAAATCATAATCTTCTTTTAATTTTTCAGAACCAATAACAAATACCTTGCCTTTATAATCCCCTAACAAGTCTAATAACTCTATATTATCATCTACAATACCTTTAACTTTAGGCCAGAGTTCGTTCAATACTTTAGCTTTCCATTGACTACCATATCTTTCTTGGGCATACAATTCGTTTGACCTTGTGATAATTGGCGCATCAGGAAACTTATGTTTTCTCAACCAGCATTCGGTTGCGCCTGCAATAGCTATAGGTCTTGCCGTAATATAAGAGTTTATATCTATAATCTCTGAAATTTTATTTAAATATTCTACCGCCCCCGGAAATACTTCTAAATTTTGAGAATAATCTTGATCTCTTAAAATGTTTTGAACCCATGATTCCGCCTCAGATGTTTGCCAGTAAGGTACACAAAACGTGTGAACATATTTTGCAATTAACTGTTCAACTGTAAAATTTTCAGGATTACCAAATAATCTTCTCATATCTTCAAATACTTTTGGTCTTGTAATTGACAAAGTTTCATCAACATCAATTGCAATTCCTTCTCTTTTAATTATATCATAAAGACCCATAAAATTAAGGTGATTCCCCTAATTTATATTTATTTGTTGAATTTATACCATATAATAGAACCTAAGAAAATTATTATCATTAAATACTGTGTAGCAGTAAATCCAAAAAAAGTAGGATCTATTCTCAAAAAATCACTAAAAAATCTAAACAAAGAATAAAGCGCAAGGTATATAATAAAGACTGTGCCTTTTTTTAACCTGTATTCTGAAAGTTTTAACAACGCAAAAAAAACAATTCCCAAATAAACTATTTCATATAATATTCCGGGATGCCTTAATGCGCCTGCTTGGTATATTGCCCACGGCAAACCTGTTTCGCTAAACACGTGCATTCCTGTGAAATGGCACCCGATTCTTGCAATTAAGTGTCCAATTACTAAACTTGGCGCAAGTAAATCAGCATATTTCCAAAAATCGAGTTTATTTTTGTTCAGATAATAATACGCAACAATTACAGCCAAAACTAGGCCTCCTGTGAATGAAAGCCCCCCCTGCCAAATTTTAAAGATGCCAAATAAATTATTTTTATATAATTCCCATTCTTCGATTACATACATAATCCTTGAACCAATAATCCCTGAAACAATTGTATAAAATACTAAATCATAGATAGTATCTTCTTTTATTCCTAATTTTTTACCCCTATATACTGCTAATAATGCTGCAATTAATACACCAATTGCTGCCATTAAGCCCCAAACTTGGATACTAAAAAATCCTAAATCAATAGTTGTAAAAATTTTATATGGCAACATAAACGAAAAATAAATTTCATAGTTTATAATTGTTATGATAAAAAATGCATTATCCTGAGTCACCCCATTACCAATTAATATACACACATTTAATTAGATAAGCAAGAAAGTTCTTACTGGAATTAATTTTATGTTTAAATATTAACATGCAGACAATTGGCTTTCTAGACAGAGCCCGCTAATGTCGCCAATTATAAACTTATGAAAATGGCAGATTTTATACTCCAGACCCACAAATAATATAAACCCTCAATTCCAAATTTTTTATAGGTGGTAGAAATTCTAACAAGAACCTTTAGACACATACCTGGAGTTGGAGAACAGACTCAATCATTTCTTAATCAAAATAACATTTTTACATGGTACGATTTTTTAAATCATTACCAAAACATAACCTTTAAAAATAACAAAAAAGAAACTATCCATGAACATATATTAAAATCGATTAAGGCATATCATGACCAAGACTATCTTTACTTTTCTGAACATTTGCCACAAAATGAGCACTGGCGCGCATATAACCATGTTAAAGATATTGCATTTCTTGACATTGAGACTAATGGCACAGATAAAGTCAAAAACTATGTAACTGTGATAGGTGTGTATGATGGTACAGATTCAAAGTTTTTTATTCAGGGTATCAACCTTGAAGATTTTGAGCAAGAAATTGAAAAGTATGACATGTTTGTAACATTTAATGGCAGATGTTTTGATATCCCTTTTTTAAAACGTTCATTTCCTAGAATAGATTTTAACAAGTTTCATTTGGATTTAAGGTTCGCGTTAAAAGAATTAGGTTACGCCGGCGGACTTAAAAAAATAGAAAAAGAACTTGGCATTAACAGAGGCAACGAACTTGAGGGTGTTGATGGATGGGAAGCAGTGCGTTTATGGCATAGATACAAAAGAGGGGATAAGTCTGCACTAGCATTATTAATCAAATATAACCGAGCGGATATAGAAAATTTAAAGTTTCTGGCAAACTTTGCGTTTGATAAATTAAGTGAAAAATATTCTGTGTGACTAAGCGAACAAAGTGAGCGCATGTCGCACTTGTTTTTCCCGGATTTTTATTAAAAAGCCGTTTGACAAGCTTAAAGATAAACATTCCACTTGATTAAAAACCAAACATTTATATTCTTGAAACTCCTTAATACAAATATGGGTTTATTTTCAAAATTGCTTAAAAAAACAGTTTATAAATCGGCTAAATTTACAAAACATCAAGTCATGACTAATAATAAATGGACTTCTTTTGATTTTGGACACAGGCATTCTTGGTCCCCTAATAGCAAATACACCACAAGAAATGGTTTTCACAAACATAAGATTGACAAGAAAAGGATGTTAGCATTGAAAGGCGGAATTGTTCTGCATACACATAGGCTTTTGAAATAATAAACTATTTAAACCATAATAAGAAATAGTATAAATTATGGAAACTAAACATCATCTATTCTATAGTTTTGTATTGATTCTAATAGTGTCTTCATTACTTTATACTGGAAACACTAAATTAACTGAACTTGAACAGGATTATACTTCACAAATTGAAGCTATAAAAACTCAACTCGACACAACTAAACTGGTGTTTTTAGATACACTAAACGAAAAACAAAAACAGATTAATGTATTAAACTCAGAATTAAAGGTACTTGACCAAAGTTTAGGCCAAACTATTGAGGAGTATGATTTACAGATAGGAGAACTTGAAAAATCAACCAAAATATTTAAATCGCAGATACAAAGTTTAAAATATTCAAGTGATATTTATGGTGAACAGTTAGGGCAACTTGACCAGCAAATATCTGATTTACAGGTTGAATCTGAAAGTTTTACGACTGTTATTGCAAATGTCATAGACTCAGTTGTAAGCATCCATACTAATCTTGGTCAAGGTTCAGGAGCAATTATTTCTGCCAATGGCTTAGTTGTAACAAACCATCATGTGATTGATGGAATTACAAGCGCATCGATTGTAACATATAATGGCAACGCGTACAATGTTGAACTTATAGGATACAACATTGAAAATGATCTGGCTGTATTAAAAATTGTTTCAGATGAAACCTTCAATTACTTTAACTTTGCAAACTCTGACAATTTACAGACAGGACAAAAAATAGTTGCCCTGGGTAATCCGGCAGGCTTATCATTCACTGCAACAGAAGGGATAATTAGTTCACCACATAGAAAGATGAATGGTCTTGACTTTATTCAAACCGACGTAACCTTAAACCCTGGAAATTCAGGCGGACCGATAATTAACATCAACGGCGAAATTGTTGGCATTGTAGATTTTAAAATATCCGGCTATGATAGTTTAAGTTTTGCAATACCGAGTAATAGAGTTAAAACTATTGTGAGTGAGATAGTTGATTAGAAAAAAAGCGCTCCTCCTTTATTCTTAGAGATGTGGTGTAGGCACTAAAAAATATATCAATGGCATCATTTAATAATTAAAAGACTCTTTTTTATAAACATAATATATAGTTGCCCCAACCACAACAATATCGGCAAAGCCTCATTTATACTGCTTCCTATACTCTTTAATCAAGAACTTTAGCATAGACACAATTTCACTATTTTGATCATATTTTTGTAAACATTGATAGTATTCAGAACGATCTTTAAGTCTAATATTAATTGGCGGATATTTATGTTTTAATAGAATATAATTTAGCAATAATCTGCCAACTCTACCATTCCCATCTTGGAATGGGTGAATTTTTTCAAACTGGTTATGCACAATTGTAGCTAATAAACTTGGAGGATAATTTTTATTATGTTTTTCGTACCAGATACATAATTCATCTAATAATTCGTTTACTTCTTTAGCAAGCGCACCTACGTGTACAACTCTGCCCAAATTATCCCTTATAACAACTTCAACTTTTCTTATTTTGCCTGCAAAATTCTTTGTACCTTTAAAACATATTAAATGCAATTTTTTAATTAGGGCAACGGATAACTTTTTTTTACTTTTCTTAATATAACTAACAGCCTTTGCAACATTTAATGTTTCCACCTCTTCAAGATTTTCAACTTTATCTTTCTGTTCTAACAATTCTTTAACTTCTTTAGCAGAAATAGTTGAACCCTCTATAGCATTGGTGTTATAAGTAAATTGTTCAGTAAAATGTTCCCAGTTAAGTTTTTGTAAGTGTTCAATTTTAATTTTTTTATCATATTGCTGATACCTTTTTATTTCATCTTTAGTTAATTCAAATTCAAGAATGTCTTTGCCACTGATATCTTCAAGAATAAGCTTTTCAGCGATTTTACTGCATTTATTAAGCTGTTCTTTACTAAGATTAGAACCAAGATATTTAACAATTTTTTTAACTTTTGCACCTACCCTATAACTCTGTTTTAGATAATACTTTTTACTCTTTCCATTTTTTCTTATCTCAATATACATCTTATTAATATATAGGTGCCCACATTTTATATACTTTGCTATTTTTGTAGTCACCTAATAAAACCCATTAAGAAAGAATAACTCAAATTCAAATCACAGGCATAACACCTGCGACGTTGAACTGTGAGTTAAACGTCGCGACTGGGAATTTCATCGACTAAAAATAACACGGTTGGAAGTATGGTGGGCTAAATTTTGTTTTGCCCGCCTTGTTTTTCCCGGGTTTTTCTTAAAAAGCCGTTTTGAACCCAGATATCCAAAGGAAACAGGATATTTGTGTGATAATGTAGGTTTCTAAAGCACTACAAAAGTACTTAGCAATCCTGCGCAATACCAGATTATGCGATCGCGACGTAATTTTTTTGATTATTCGAGCGATAGCGACCGGACGCTAGTCCGAGGATGCGATCGCGACGTGATAATAAAACGTTGGACACGCGCCTTTTCAAGATAGACTTGAATAAAGGCCGCGTGTTTGAAATAATGCAGAACCTAATCCTTTTTAAACATTTCTATCCAAAGTTTTATAAATTAGCCAGAATTAACCTAAATAACGTTCTGCCATTTCTAGCGGGGTAGGGCAGTCAGGAGTGCCCGGGGGGCTCATATAGCTTACTTGCATCCGTATTCTCGGATCGAGTTCGAGAAACCCCCAGGTCGGAGGTTCAAATCCTCCCCCCGCTATTATTTAATCAATTCAATTAAGGGCTAGCTATGTTAATCCATTCGTGTTTTTCCCAGATTTTTTTTAAAAAGCTGGTGATGACCCTCCCCTCGCTATTATTTTCCTAACTTTTATATACAACCGAATTCTTTATTAGTATATGAATGAAGAAAAAATCATAACAATGCTTGCCAAAGATGACGAAATTACTTGGCAGGCAATTATTAAAGAGTTAGTCCGTTCAGAACAGATGGATCCTTGGGATATCAACGTTTCAATTCTTTCAAAAAAATATATTGACATGATTAAAAAGATGAAAGACTGTGATTTAAGAATTTCCGGCAAGGTACTCCTGGCTGCTACAATGATGCTTAAAATAAAATCTAGCCGTTTAATTGGCGAAGATTTAGACAAATTGGATAGTATGTTTGCTTATACGCAAGAACCCGATTATGATTTAGATTTCTTCTCAGACTTTGGCAATATTTACGACAAACCACAAAAAGAAAAAGAACATTTCAAGCTTATACCTAGAACTCCACAGCCTAGGAAAAGAAAAGTTTCTATCTTCGATTTAATGAATGCATTGCAGAAAGCGATGGAAGTTAAAAAACGCAGGGTATTTAGAGACATCCCTGATGAGATAAAAATGCATATGCCTCAAAAAAAGAAAGATATCTCAAACATTATCAGAGAAGTTTTTGATAAAGTAAAAATATTTTTCTTATCTGGCAACAAAAAGATGACGTTCACTCAGTTGCTGCCTGATGAAGCAAATAAAGAGGACAAAGTTTATACATTCATACCCTTACTTCATCTAAGCAATCAACGAAAAATAGACCTTGAACAAAAAGATCATTTTGGCGAAATACACATACAATTTCCAAAAAAAACTTAAAAATTGACTTAAAAAAAATGTCAATCTAAACCAGACACTTCCAGTGAAAAACGAGATTCTAATTAAATTAAATATAATATAAACGTAACCTTTAAAAATAACCATTCGATTTACTTCTTTATGGAAATCAACCTAAATAAAAACGAAATAAGTTTACTAAAAAGTTTATTAAAAAAAGAATATGCTGATTTTAGAGAAAACGAAGAAGATTTAAGTCTTACAAGGCCGCATATTGTAGAGTTAGGGCTTGAAGAAAAATATAAAGAGTTTTTAGAAAGCCTAATTCAGAAACTGCAGTAAGGGTAAATTAATATGAAACCTAGCCCAAAAGATAAACTTAATCAAAAAGATCAAGAAAAATACTTACAATTACAAATGATGAGCCAGCAAATTAAGGCTACTCAGGAACAATTAATTAGCCTGGATAAACAAGAACAACAATTAATTGATACTTTGGAAACACTTGAAGTTTTTAAACAATCACAAATAAACTCCGAAATTTTAACGCCTGTTGCTACGGGTATTTTTGCTAAAGCAGAACTAAAAAATAATACAAATTTAATAGTGAATGTTGGCGCAAATACTGCGGTAGAAATGAACATTGAACATACTAAAGAATTAATCTTTACACAAATTGAAGAAGTTAAAAAAGTTCATGAACAATTATCAGGGGATTTACAAAAACTAGGAACGGAAGCGCACAAACTGGAGCACGAGGTACATGGTACTGAGTGCCATCACTAAAAATGTTTGGATTTCTTAAAGAAAAATTAAAGAGCGCAGTATCAATTTTTACTAAAAAGATAGATGAAACTATTAAAGAAATAGAACCGGTTAAAGAAACAAAAAAGAAAAATATAGAAAAACCCGTTGAAAAAATTAACAAAACAATAGAAAAAACTCCCGAAACAGAACAACCTGTTCGGAAAGAATCTAACAAAATAAACAAACCTGTTCAAGAAACAATTAAAGAAAAAGTTAATGAAAAATTAAAAAGCATTGCTGAAGAAAAAAGAATCAGCCCTGATAAAGAACCTGAGACCTCACAGCAACTAACTGAACAACCCGCCCAAATAATTCCCGAAAAAAAAAGTTTTTTTGCAAAAATAAAAGAAAAGATAACTTATAAAAAATTAGATGATAACCAATTTGAAAGTTTATTCTGGGACCTAGAACTGGCGCTTTTAGAAAACAATGTTGCATTTGAAGTTATTGAGAAAATTAAAGAAGATTTAAAAATCAATCTAGTTAACCAACCTATTAAAAGAAACCATATTGAAGAAACAATTCTTAATTCTTTAAAAACCAGTTTGGAAGACGTTTTACAAATCCCAAAGTTCGATATCATAAAAGAAATTAAAAATTCATCTAAACCCTATATCATATGTTTCTTTGGAATAAACGGTTCGGGTAAAACAACCAGCATTGCAAAATTTGCATACCTTTTAAGAAAAAATAATTTTTCCGTAGTCCTTGCTGCTGCAGACACATTCAGAGCTGCCGCAATTGACCAATTAGAAGAGCATGCAAATAACTTAACAATTAAAATGGTTAAACATGATTATGGTTCAGATTCTGCGGCAGTTGCATTTGACGCAGTAAAATATGCAAAAGCCCATAATATTGATGTTGTTCTGATTGATACTGCAGGCAGAATGCATAGCAATGCTAATTTAATGGATGAGCTAAAGAAAATCGTAAAAGTGGTTAATCCAAACCTAAACATTTTTGTGGGGGAATCTGTAACGGGGAATGATTGCATAGAACAGGCGCAGAGATATGACATACAGATAGGGATACAGGGAATTATTCTTACAAAAGCTGATGTTGATGATAAAGGAGGCACACCAATTTCAATTTCTTACGTTACTAAAAAACCTATTCTTTATCTCGGTACTGGTCAATCATATGATGATTTAAAACCTTTTGACAAAAATCAGATTCTTCAAAAAATATTTGAATTTTAAATAAAGAATTATATTTTAATTAACAATAGTAATTATATATTTGCAAAATTAAAAACATAATATACGGCAGTAGTCTAATGGTTAGGATTTGAGCTTCCCAAGCTTGAGATCCGGGTTCGAATCAGCTTTTTTGCTTAAGCAAAAAACCTGGGAAAAATCAGAGGGCAAAATAATTTTTGCCAACTACCCAATCCAAACAGGTAATGCTACGAAAATCCCGGCTGCCGTATAACCTTTTCACTATTAAATACAACGAAACTTTTAAATACGTTCCACTATAATCATAATTTCAGTTCGTTGAGCTTGTAGCTTAGCCTGGTGGAGCGCCGGTCTTATATGACCTCGTTCTATACAAGAACGGCTCTAAGCGAGCCGGTGGCCGAGGGTTCAAATCAGCGTTTTAAGAAAGCCCTGGGGAAAACAAGGCAAGTTTGAATAATCAAACTTACCAGTATTCTATTCAGGATAAATTAGTCGCTATGAAAGTCCCTCCAAGCTCACTTTTTTATTTATAGGGCGTAAAGATGAATAAACTGCAATTAAAGAAAGAGATAAATTCACGTTATCGTTCTATTCAAATTGATTTTCCTTACAAAGAAAAACGATTTCTAAAAATGATAAATTTTTTTCTCGCTATAATCAAAAATGAAATCGCTGCACTTCATGAATTAAAGTTAAAGGAATTAGAAAATTCTGGTTCAATTGAAACAAAACCAGAAGACCCGGAAGTTCTGCTTTCTATTGAAATAAATGTTAAGCAGTTAGAAGAAAATTTAACTTTTGAATTAGACTATTGGGTAAACATTAATAAATATGCTCAACGTATGCAAGGATTAATTGATGATGTACAAATTCAAACCTGTTATAATAATATTTTGCTTTCAAAAAAACAAATTTTATCGTTGCTAAAAGAAAATATTAATTCATTTTGAAACAAGGGTAATTGAAAATAAAATTGCTCCGAAAATTAACAATAAATATTCTGCGGGAAAATATTTTGATAATATTATAATCAAACTTATTAAAATTAAGATAATTGAAAACATTAACAGACTTGTTTTCAACATCTCACGTTTAACCTTTTTAACCGCAAGATTAACATTCCTTTGCAATGTTTTATTAAGTTTTTTTTCAATATTTTTCTCGACGTCATAAATAGATTTGTTTAAACCTTTAGAGAATAATTTAGCAAGTGTTTTTGAACTTATTTTGCTTGCCAATGAACTTATAATTTCTGCAATCATAATAAATGAGATTAATGATTGAATTATAAACTTTTCTTTAATAAAAACATAAACCTTATAAAGGAATACTTAACTTTAATATCTAAGCGCTATGCCCCGATAGTGTAGTCCGGTCAATCATCTCGGATTTTCGAGATTTTCGGAGATCATTTATATGTTGTCCGGGTTCAAAAACATCCGAGGACGTGGGTTCAAATATTGATGAACATTGCGTCGTCGATAAGAAAGTCCCGCTCGGGGCATAAATATCTAAATTAAAAATGAAACAGTGAAAATCAAAAATTTTCAAGCTTCATTTTTCACAGGTTCAAAATGAAGAGAAGTTCAAGACGTTGGAAAAAGAAAGGCCAAATGCGTTGGAAATGGCAAAGAAAGAGAATGAAGAAAGAAAAACGTAAAAGGGCCAATAAATAAATAGTTTTAATTTTGTTTAATTATATTTCTTATTAATTTTTTTTATTAATTAAATTTTACAAATTGCAGTTCTGAAAGTAAATTGAAACCCGACATCGCCAGTAAAGCACACTTATGGAAAATTAAATTATAGTAGGATAAATACTACTAATTAAATTCGATACCTTTATATATCAGTATTTTTTTCCATATCTAAACCAAAAGGTTAATCACCTCCGGTTCTATATCATTAGATATTCAAAATTCTAATCACACATATAGAACGGCATTGACTGCCAAAAAAATAGTGGCTATATGTGAGTACTTAATATGTAAACATTAGGTATGATTTAGGAAAATAAGATGCAATAGACGCAATTTTTTTAAGAAAAATAAGTTTTGTGACCAATATAACGAGACCTGTAGGATTAGTAAAATTTTTATTGTATTCAACATGTTGAATGCTCTAAAATTTACAAGAATTTCCGTTGATCCTGCGGAGGGCTGCTGCTATTGGGTTTCGATTTAACCATGCAAGTCAAGGGGTCTTTTCGGAGACACCGGCGGAATGCTCAGTAACACGTCGATAATCTGTCCTTAGGTTCAGGATAGCCATGGGAAACTGTGAGTAAACCTGGATATGGGAAAATGGCTGGAATGCCTTTTCCTTTAAAGGCAACGCCTAAGGGTGAGTCGGCGGCTGATTAGGTTGTTGGCGGGGTAAAGGCCCACCAAGCCAAAGATCAGTAGGGGCCTTGAGAGAGGGAGCCCCGAGAAGGGAACTGAGACACTGTCCCTAGCCCTACGGGGTGCAGCAGGTGCGAAACCTTTACACTGTACGAAAGTACGATAAGGGAAACCCAAGTGCTAATGCTTTGCATTGGCTTTTGCCAAGAGTAAATATCTTGGCGAATAAGTGGTGGGCAAGACGGGTGCCAGCCGCCGCGGTAACACCCGCGCCACAAGTAGGAGCCTCGTTTATTGGGCCTAAAGCGTCCGTAGCTGGTTTAATAAATTTTCTGTGAAATCGTTGGGCTTAACTTAACGGCGTGCAGGAAACACTATTAAACTTGGAACCGGGAGGGGTCTGGAGAACTCCGGGGGGAGCGGTTAAATGCTATAATCCTCGGAAGACTACCTGTGGCGAAGGCGCCAGACTAGAACGGATTCGACAGTGAGGGACGAAAGCCAGGGGAGCGAACCGGATTAGATATTGAGACTTCCGTCTCAAAATTAGTTTCGTTTGTTCGTAACGAACACTACTAAACGAAATTAAAATATCGGAAGTATTAAACTCAACTAATTACCCGAGTAGTCCTGGCCGTAAACGCTGCGAGCTAGGCGTTGCAGAATCCTCGAGATTCTGCAGTGTCGAAGTGAAGACGTTAAGCTCGCCGCCTGGGGAGTACGGTCGCAAGGCTGAAACTTAAAGGAATTGGCGGGGGAGCACTACAACGAGTGGAGCGTGCGGTTCAATCTAATTCTACACTGAGAATCTCACCAGAAGCGACTGCAGGATGAAAGTCAGATTGAAGGTCTTACTTGACGAGCAGAGAGGTAGTGCATGGCCGCCGTCAGCTCGTGCTGTAAAGTGTCCTCTTAAGTGAGGCAACGAGCGAGACCCACATCTACACTTGCTAACAACTTCTTTAGAAGGATTGAGCACACTGTGGAAACTGCCCGGGAAACTGGGAGGAAGGCGTGGGCAACGGTAGGTCTGTATGCTCCGAATCTTCTGGGCTACACGCGCGCAACAATGGTGGGAACAATGGGATACAACTCCGAAAGGAGAAGTTAATCCTCGAAATCCTATCCTAGTCCTGATTGAGGGTTGTAACTCACCCTCATGATGCTGGAATTCGTAGTAATCGGGTGTTATCAGCGCCCGGTGAATATGTCCCTGCTCCTTGCACACACCGCCCGTCATTCCATCCGAGCCGGGTTTTGGTGAGGCTCATTCAATTTGGGTGAGTCGAACCTAAGCTCAGTGAGGCGGGGCAAGTCGTCACAAGGTAGCCGTAGGGGAACCTGCGGCTGGATCACCTCCTTTTTACTTTTATGTGAATCTAATTTCACATGAATAAAAAAGATTATTTTTTGGAATGAAATAATCATTTCATCTTTTTAGATGAAAATCACCCCCTATCTTATTTTCCTAATTGTCCTAATTTTCAATACAGAACATGGGCTTGTAGCATAATCTGGTAATGCGCCGCCCTTGCAAACGCAAACACGGACACGTCTGCGTCTAGTTAGGCGGAGATTTCGGGTTCAAATATTAATATCTCAAGCAACAATGCTTGGAATGTCAATGAGAAAATCCCGACGAGTCCAGTTTCAATGCAATATGTATTGAAAGATTAATTCAGCTCGAAAATACCCATTTTCGGGTGTAGGGTTAAATGTTCATAAGGATTTATCCAAAATGAACCTTGAAAATTTTTAAAAATTTTCAATATAAAAATGATAACCGTGCATAGACCAAAGTAAAGCGATTGACATTAGTTAATCGAGATTCCTGACGCTGTTAGGTGGATGACTTGGCTTAGAATAATGATGAAGGGCGTGGCAAGCTACGAAATGCTTCGGCGAGCCGCATGCAGGCTTTGAACCGAAGGTACCCGAATAGGACATCCTTTAAAGTCTTAATAGGACAAAGAACGCAGGGGAACGAAGCGTCCAAGTACCTGCAGGAAAAGAAATCAATGAGATGCCACTAGTAAGGGCGACTGAAAATGGTATAAGGCAAACTGAATCCTTCATAGTAATATGATGGAGATGTGGTGTTACAGACTGCCTTTCGACCCGACCCTGGAGACTCAAACTCCACTGGAATGTGGGGCCTTAGAGGGTGAAAGCCCCGTAGAGGTAACCAGGAGGGTTTGGCAGTATCTTGAGTACTGCTTCCCGGAAACGAAGCAGGAATACGGGACTCATCAAGTTCCAACCTTAAACACATTCTAAGACCGATAGAGTATAGTACCGTGAGGGAACGTTTAAAAGTACCCTTAATAGGGAGTGAAAAGAACCTGAAACCTAACAGTAATAAGTAGATAGGGCACTAAGGTGTTCTATCATCCGTTTCGAATAACGTGCCAGGGAGTGCATCTGAGTGGCAAGATTAATTCTTTTTGAAGTAATCATAGGGAAACCAAATGCCCGCAGTTTACGAGGGGCGAGGTACTAATCTGCCTTTAGTCACTTGGATGCGACCCGAAACCGCTTGATCTTACCCTGGGTAGGGTGAAGCAAAGGTAATACTTTGTGGAGGCCCGCAGAGGTGCTGTCAGCAAAATGTTCTTTTAACCTGGGGTAAGGGGTGAAAAGCCAATCGAAAGCGGTGATAGCTGGTTCCTACCGAAGTTGGCCGCAGTCAAGTCTCAACGGAGATAATAGAAAAGGTAGAGATACGGATAGGGAGTTTAGGCCGGGAAACTGGTCGGTTCTCTGTCCAACTCCGAATTTTTCTATATCGTAGATGTTGGGAAACGGGGGTCCGGGGTAAGCTTGGATTCCGAGAGGGGAACAACCCAGACCATGGTTAAGGCCCCTAAATGCTAATTAAGTGTTAAAGGGTTAAAAGTGTCTATAGTCAAAGACAGCGAGGAGGTTGGCTTAGAAGCAGCCATCCTATAATAAGTGCGTAACAGCTTACTTGTCAAGACTATTGGCCTTGAAAATGGACGGGGCTAAATTAGCTGCCGATACCATGGGCCATCGTAAGATGTGCGGTAGGTAGGCGTTTTGCTAGAGTAGAAGTGTCTCCACGAGGAGGCATGGATCTGGCTGAAATGAGAATCCTGGTGGTAGTAGGATCATAGCAGTGTGAGAATCACTGCCGCTGAAAGGGCAAGGGTTCCTTGACAATGCAGTTCAGTCAAGGGTAAGTTAATCCTAACCAAGCTCCTAACTGGAGTAATGGGAATGGGAAAAAGGTTAATATTCCTTTACTATCTGAGTATGTGCGGCGACGCAAGCTTTTTTCCTGACGGTTTAGGCTAAATCAACGAGAATTCTCGTTTTCGTTAATAAGGATAAGTCAATAGAGTATCGTAATGATGAGAAATTGAGTAAACCTTAGAATAGTGGGTTGTATAATCCATTTGGTTGAGGCCTTGATCCCTTGAAAAGGGAAAATAGAAAAATCTTAGATAATTATACCCAGAACCAACACAGGTGCCCCTAGGTGAGTAGCCTAAAGTGTGATGGACTAATGTAATTGAGGGAATTCGGCAATCTAGCCCTGTGCCTTCGGTATAAGGGGTCCCTGTGTTTGTAACCGTATGGTTGCGATCGCAGGGTGCAATAACTAGGGAGGTCCGACTGTTTAACAAAAACTTAACCCCCTGCCAGCCCGTAAGGGTGTGTACAGAGGGTGACGTCTGCCCAGTGCCAGTAATTTAAACCCGGGTTCAACCGGGCTAAGATCTGGTAAACGGCGGGAGTAACTATAACTCTCTTAAGGTAGCGTAATACCTTGCCGTTTGATTGACGGCTTGCATGAATGGCGTAACGAGATCTCCGTTGTCCCCAATTACAATCCACCGAACACTCTTTCCCGGTGCAGAAGTCGGGAATCTCCAGTGGGATGTGAAGACCCCATGGAACTTTACTGTAGCTTGTGACTGCGATGTGAATTAGGTTGTACAGCGTAAGTGGGAGTTGTTAAGTTACGGACGCCAGTCCGTGAATAGACGACAATGAAACACCACTCTTCTGAATTTACATCGCTTACTAAAATTAAATTTTTAGGACACTTACAGGTGGACAGTTTCGCTGGGGCGGCAGCCCGCTGAAATGATATCAGCGGGGCCCAATGGTTGACTCATCCGGGTCAGAAATCCGGAGTAGAGCGTAAGGGCAAATGTCAGCCTGACAGGATTTCTAACAAGGGGAAATCCTGCAAAGAAATTTCGGCCTAACGATCTCCTATGCCTTTTTGATGAGGGCTAGGATTGTCCGAAAAGCTATCCTGGGGATAATAGAGTCGTCGCGCCCGAGCGTTCACAGCGACGGCGCGGCTTGCTTCGTCGATGTCGGCTCTTCCTATCCTGGGCGTGCAGAAGCGCCCAAGGGTGGGGGTGTTCACCCATTAAAAGGGATCGTGAGCTGGGTTCAGAACGTTGTGAGACAGTTTGTTTATTATCTACTGGAGATGTTCAATGTCTGAGAGGAAGGATTTTCTAGTACGAAAGGAACGAAAGTTCGATGCCACTGGTCGATCGGTTATCCGGGAGGGTATGCCGAGCAGCTACGCATTAAAAGATAAGCGCTGAAAGCATCTAAGCACGAAACTTGCCTCAAAAAGAGACATTAGAAGCGCGAGTAAAACACTCGGTTGATGGGATCGGTGTATAAGCATCAAGCTTAAGCGAGATGTTAAGCATGCGATTACCAATAGCTTCAAAAGGACTTAAACTTTACTTTGGTCAGCACGGTTTCTTTTTTTTATACAATTCTAAAAACTTAAACTTTTTCCTCTTTCAAAAACCGCTACGCTAAAAGTTTATTAAGCAAATAAAGAAGAAGTATCAAGGGACAATTTTAATACTTCAAAGCCGAAGGCTTTTATAAAATCGTAGGCAGAATACCCACAAATTAATTTGTGGGATGAATGCCGTGCCTTTATCCTGTATTTGTACAAGAGGCAGAAGCGGTAAAAATATTTAATAGAGCTTTCTGTTCATTCTAGCTCATTAAAGCAATCAAGAACAAGTATTAAGGGGGACATTTCGTAGTCTTCGTTTTAGTTAGTCATGGGGTGGGGCGTTCTATCGATTGAGCGAAGCGATACATCAAGAACAAGAATCAATGGGAGTTCTTAATCGTCTTTATATTTTCTAAAGTTCTGAATTAACTGAGTAAATGTTTTTGGATTATATTTTCTAAGATCCTCTTCATCTACAAATACAAAGTCATATTTTATTTTAGATTGGGCTTTATTTATATCTTTACACCATTGTTTTAATCTTTCTGTTTTTAGTGGGACATCTAAATCTTCCTGTCCTTTTGTTTCAATAAAATATACTTCGTTCTCAGTTTTTTTAACTATGAAATCTGGCAAAATAATTAGATATATCTCCATCAGCATTTTTATAATCAATTCTAAAATGCACACCTAAATAATTCTTAACATAAGAGATTATATCGTCGCAATTTTCAAGAAAATTAGGTAAATTTGACAAACTGTCAAATTAATATTTAGGATGAAATAGTTAGCAAACTGTCAAACTTGGGTTATAATCATCCTTCTGGAAGTTTTAAGCCATGTCCTATCGCTACATTATACCCCGGATCCCAAATCATATATCCATAAATCCAGGGAATATCTTTTCCTACATTGAAAGTGACATTAAATTCGTCTGCCTGTTCTTGA
>Ga0209542_10002576_pt1 | contig 40286 bp, 42 predicted proteins | sample RifCSPhighO2_01_FD_184028 | JGI IMG/M metagenome (GOLD analysis project Ga0209542, IMG submission 184028) | Soil microbial communities from Rifle, Colorado - Rifle CSP2_plank highO2_0.1 (SPAdes) (version 2) | ecosystem: Environmental > Terrestrial > Deep subsurface > Rock core/Sediment ... | reverse complement strand
AGTTCAGACGCGCACGAATGGTATAATGACTTGGTGACTGTCTCGGGGATTTGCTCGGTGAAAATACAAGGGCGGTGAAGATGCCGCCTTCCTGCAGCTAGACGAAAAGACCCCAGAAGCTTTACTGCAATTTGGTATTGGGATTACGGGTGTTCTGCGTAGCGTAAGGGGGAGACTTTGAAGCGCCGTCTTTGGGTGGCGTGGAGTCGCCAATGCAACACCTCTCTTAACAACTGTAATTTCTAACCTCTTGGGAGAAACCCAAGAGAGACAGTACCTGATGGGCAGTTTCGGTGGGGCGCTGTCCTCCTAAAAAGTAACGGAGGAGCCTATTATGGTCACCTAGTCGCGAATGGAAACCGTGACGATAGTGTAATGGCAAAAGGTGGCTTGACTGCGAGACGTACATGTCAAGCAGGCGCGAAAGCGGAGCATAGTGAACCGACTCTTTGCATTAGATGCAGGAGAAGATTAACGGATAAAAGTTACTCTGGGGATAACAGGCTGGTTTCGCCTAAGAGTCCAAATCGACGGCGAAGTTCGGCACCTCGATGTCGGCTCATCTCATCCTGGGGCTGGAGAAAACATACCTTCTCTCCTGCGAAGAAATTTGCGGGTAATTAAACAAGCTCAAAACGGTGGAGGCTTACTCATATACATTACCTTCTGTTTCGGAGGTCCCAGGTTATACTGGGAGTATGAAAGCTAGCGCCGTAGGAAAGAAATGTTCTGTAGCTGATCGAGCGTATTGTGCTGGTCTCGTGGACGGCGATGGTGCCATTATGGCGCTCATCGAACCGCATCGCGAGAAGAAGTTTCGTTTTCGAGTTCGCATAGAATTCAAAGTGACCCAAAAGGACAAAAGAAGCCTCGCGTTTCTCCCTGTTCTTCTCGGTTGCGGCAAGATTCGTGCGAACAGAACGACATGTGATTGGATAACGCGAGATCAAAAGGAGATCTTGCGCGTCCTTTCCATGATTGCTCCATATTCGAAAGTGAAACGACGGCAAATACAATATGCGCGGATGATCTTGCGTACTCCTATCAGGGAGCGCCGCGATCTCATGCGCGTGGCTCGATTGGCGGATGCATTGTCGAAGTTCAACGTTCGGTCCAAAAACCGGCGCAAGAACTACGCGGCAATGATCCAAGAACACCTCTCCTCTAACGACTGATTGTGGTTGTTTGGCAACCACATGAGATATGTCCTAGACCATTTCTGAATGGTCGGAGTATCACACGGCTTGCACCTGACGGTCTTGTGGCGACACAAGATACAAGGTGATGGAATAGTCTGATCCTGGCAGGAATGCCAGATAACAAGAAGATTTGGTACGACCCGTACAAAATCTCAACTGAGGTCCCAAGGGTATGGCTGTTCGCCATTTAAAGAGGTACGTGAGCTGGGTTCAAACCGTTCAGTGGTTGAAAGATCGACCTTTGAATGGTTTGAGCCCCGAGGGAATGACCCCGTAAAAGCGTTTAGGCGCTCACGGGGCAAGACATATTCACGGCGGTCTCCTTTAGAAATAGAGGAGTACGAAGTTGACTATATCGGTGAATGTTCAGCAATGAACGAACACCGAGGGAAGTTTGTGAGTTTCAGAGAGGAAATTGTTCCTTGTAAGAATTGTCGGGTGCGTGTACTTTCGGGCCCTCCCCGCAGTACACGTGGCGCGCGCTGGCGTCGCCGACGTTGAGAGGGAGAACGGTGCTGGATCCACCGCCCTCTCTTCCTCTCTGAAATTCACAAACCCCGTAGAGACTAAACGTCAACCGTCTTAACTCGAGAGAGAAAGACGAAGATATAGTCCAAATGTATTGACCAAAACATAGCGTGAGACAGGTTGGTCTTAATCTGCTGCAGGCGTTGATTCTTGAGGAGATTTGTTTCTAGTACGAGAGGACCGAAATGAACTGACCTCTGGTCTGGGGGCTGTACCGCCAGGTGCATCGCCCCGTAGCTATGTCGGGAAAGGATAACCGCTGAAAGCATCTAAGCGGGAAGCCAACTCCAAGATGAGGAATCGTTTGAGGCTCGTGGGAGATGACCACGTTGATAGGCGCTAGGTGGAAGTGCAGTAATGCATGTAGCCGAGGCGTACTAATCCGCCGACAGAACTCTCGAAAGGAATTGTGGGAGTCGCGTAACGCTTTCTTAGATTCTAATGTTGTCCAGAGATAGCAGCTTCGGTTGTTGTCTTTGCCGGTCTCTGACCGGGCTCTTCGCATGTCAGCGAAGATGTTCTTTGCGTTTGAAAATTCTGTTCTGGTGCTTTATCGCTGGGGTCACACCCGTTCTCTTTCCGAACACGGAAGTTTCCGCCAGAGGCGGATCCGCCTTCGGCGTAAAGCCCAAATTAAGTTCTTTGTCTTGGTGGTTTGTCGCTAGGGATACACCCGTTCTCATTCCGAACACGGAAGTTAAGCCTAGTAGAAGCGATGGTACTCGAAAGGGGAGAGTAGCTAGCCGCCAAGACAAAGAACTTAATCAATGAAGGAGCCGATGGTACTCGAAAGGCGAGAGTAGCTAGGCGCCAGAACAGAGTGTTCAAAAACGAGAGGCCCGATTACAAGCGGGATTTTCGAGTGGTATCATCGTAGCAAATGCGGCCGCATCAGCTAGAGTAATATGCCTGGCAAGCGTCTTGCGCATATGATGTCGCGTGCTACCGTTCCTTCATGATTTCTGTGTCCGGCTTCATCGCCTCCATCGTCGCCTTCATAGTAGCCGGCCTCGCGATCCTCGGCATTGGTCAACATTCAACTGTTCCAGCACAGCCCTGGCAGGTAACTCAGTCCACTACTGAAAAAAATGTAATTAATGATGAATATGAAGTACATGGCCATGTTCTCGTTGATGGCATGGGCTTCGATGGGTCTGTCGTCTCGGCGGTTCCAGTAGGCGACACCTCCCCAATTCAAAAAGCAGGATCGAATCCAGTCGGCTCATTTGTACTGCGACTCCCAGTTGGTTCCTATGCCTTATCGACGGATCTTCCTCAAGACCGGTTTGTCTGTCCAAACATAACAATAGATGTTCCCCGAGTTTCTTCAACTACCATTTCTTGTCATACAATAAAAAATCTGCAATCTGGACAGTCAGGCTCTGCCATCTCCGTCCCCGGCATGAGCAAATACACCGACGCCGATTTTGGTTTTTCGTTCTGGTATCCGAGTGGATGGACACTAGTTGATACTCCAGTTCTTTCCCACAACTTCGAGGGCGGAAAAGTTATCAAGCATCTGGAGTTCACCGACGCATCGACCCCATACGCGCGTAGAATTAGCATTGATGAATTTTATACTTCGAGTAGTTCGATCACTGACTATTGGCGAGTGGGATTTATCAAACATTATTTCGACGACAGTAGGCAGCAATGGATGATTCATGATCATTCGGATGGAGACAGCATCCATCCTGTTGATATAAAAATACATACCATGGGAGGCCTACCCATCTTTGAGAGTTACCAACGCAATATAGTCCCCCTCACTATTAACAATTTTATTATAGTTAGCGGGACCGCTCCGAACTTGTTGTTACAGGCTTTAGCAAAGACTATTATTTCAACGGACTCCTCTCTTGCCACGCCGATAAGTGTTAGTGAACAAATCAAAGTAATCCAAGCGGAAAAGGATGCATACGCGGGGCAGTAGAAGGGTTTGCGCGCTGTGGGAGGGATGCTATCATACGTGTGATTATACATAGAGTTGCACGTATATGAAAACAACCACCACATTTACCAGCACGATTTCCCCCGAGCTTATTCAATGGATAGACAGCGTCGCAAAAGCTGGCAAGCGCACGCGCCGCGCCGTTTTGGAGGAGGCGGTCAGAAACTATAAGCGAGAGATGACTCGCGCATACCTGCGCAAAGGTTTCGAGCGCATAGCGAACGATTCCAACATCATCGAGATGGCGGAGTGGGGCATGCAAGATTACGCCAAGATGCTCGATAGTTTTGACGCATGAAGCAAGGCGATATTTGGCTCGCTGATCTTGAACCTGTGCAAGGATCCGAGCAAGGCGGCAGGAGACCGATCGTCATCATTTCAGGCAATACGATGAACGATGCGCTGCCAATCGTGATCGCCGTGCCGCTGTCCTCGAAAATAAAGCGCTATCCAACTTCAATTCAGATACATCCGAATCGTGCGAATGGTCTTACGAAAGAAGCGGAGGCTATGCCTTTCCAAGTTCGCGCGATGACCAAAGGAAGACTCAAGAAAAAGGTCGGCACTGTCAGCGCTGATGAATTGCGCGAGATTCTCAAGGGTTTGTTTCTCGTATTGACCCACTAGGGCAATAAAATGCTGGTCGGAGAGGTTTGCGGTACAATGCCCCAATGTCATGGGCATCGAGGCGGCGGGCGACGTATTTGGGTGGAGTGTTTGTATTTTTTGCGCTCTTGATCGGCATCCCTCTTTTGTACTACGTTTTTTCCATTCCGGAGACCTGCTCTGATGGCATTCGCAATCAGGGCGAGACGGCGGTGGATGAAGGCGGGCCTTGTTTGAACCTCGATCCGGAATCTCTCTCACCTGCAGCTACGCTCTGGGTGCGTTCGTTTAAAGTGCGCGATGGATCTTACACATCAGTCGCCTACGTCCAAAATCCCAACCCGGCGGCGGGCGTAGCATCTGCACATTACCGCTTCGGCCTCTATGACAGCGCAAATGTGCTGGTGGCAGAGCGCGAAGGCGACACGTTCATCATGCCCGGCGGCGTGACTCCGGTCCTTTTTGCGGGCATCGATACGGGCAATCGCAATGTCGTTCGCACATATTTTCAGCTCACGGATCTGCCTGCCGGCCAGGCAGGCGACAAGCTGGCGTGGAAGCGGATGACCAACCCAGCTTCCACTATCCGGATCAGCAATCAGCAAATCTCCGATACCAACACTGTGCCACGCATTACAGCGCGTGTGGAAAACGTCGGCTTTGCGCCACTCCACAATATTTCGTTCGTTGCTGTCGCATTCGATCCGTATGGCAACGCGATCGCCGCTTCGGGCACAGCGCTCCCCGATCTAGTGTCCGCCACCCCCACGCAGATCACCTTCACCTGGCCACAGCCGTTTTTGGCCAGTGTGGGACGTGTTGATATCACGGCGCTTATGCCGCCCAAAGAAGCACCACAGAGTGATACCCCGTAGGTATGACATCTACGCCTGCCCGACTTCGTCATTCAGGCGGGCTGCGCCGCGTGACCGCCCTGCACACCCGGCCACTCTCACACATCGATTGGTTTCTTTTCGTGGCCGCATTTTCGATCGCACTCTTGGGACTCGCCACGATGCACAGTTTCTCTGCGGAGAATGCATTTTTCGAAAAACAGATCATCTGGATTTGTCTCACGATTCCCGTATTCTTTTTCGCTAGCCTAGGAGACTACAGTTTCCTGCGGCGCACGCCCTTCGTGGTGGGATGCTTTATATTCATCCTTACGCTCCTGGGGCTCATCTTCGCGTTCGGCGCGATCGTAAAAGGCGGGCAGAATAGATTTAGCCTCGGCTTCTTCGCTGTGCAGCCGGCAGAGCCAGCGAAGCTTGTCCTTATTATGGTCTTGGCAAAATATTTCAGCCGCAGGCACATTGAGATCAAGCACTATCGACACATCTTGGTCTCCGGCGCGTATGCTTTTTCGGTCTTTGCGCTCATCTTTCTCCAACCAGATCTTGGTTCTGGCATTACGATCGTCGGCATCTGGTTTGGTATGGTATTGGTCGCCGGTATTTCATGGAAGCATGTTGCTATCCTCCTCGTCACTGCAGTGATCGTGTTCACAGGGCTGTGGCAATATGGTTTGAAACCGTACCAAAAAGCGCGCATCCTTACCTTCATCCATCCGCTCGCCGACATCCGCGGCACAGGCTACAATGCCTACCAATCCACCGTGGCGGTCGGCTCTGGAGAGATCTTTGGCAAAGGCATCGGCTATGGGACGCAGAGCAAATTACAATTCCTTCCAGAATTCCAGACCGATTTTATTTTTGCTGCCTTTATCGAAGAGTGGGGATTCTTCGGCGCGCTCATCCTGTTTGGGCTCTTCGGTGTCGTAATGGTGCGCATACTCGTCATTGCTGCGCACGGCGCCGATAATTTTGATACGCTTTTTGCCGCTGGTGTCGCCGTGTTTTTCCTTACCCAATTCATCATACATGTTGGCATGAATATGGGTCTCCTGCCGATCACGGGAACCACGCTACCTTTTATGAGCTATGGCGGCTCACACCTTCTCACAGAATTTCTCGCGCTCGGCATCCTGATGGGTATGCGCCGTCGCGCTCGCCCTTCACTCCAAGCGCGCGACGAGACCGAGCTCATCGGCGCGCTTTAGTACAGTGCGCTTGTCGCTTGGACCATTTTGCGTATCTCTAAGAAGCGAGTCGCAGTGGTGCGGGAGTGTGAAGGTATGTGCGTCAGGGCTTCAGCGAGCGCCTTCGTGTCGGAAGGTGGAATGAACGCGACGGCGGGGTAATTATCGGCAAATGATGAATCGACCACGGTCGTCGCTACGATCGGTAGGCCCGCCGTCGCGGCCTCGAGGAGTACGTATGGCATGCCCTCTTTTATTGAAGGGAGGAGGAAGACATCGAATGCTTTCAGGTACTGGGCAGCGTTTGGGGTGAAGCCAGGAAAGAATATCCGACTGGCGATCCCACGCTCTTGCGCAAGCCGCAGGAGTGTATCTTTCTCTTCTCCGCCGCCAAAGGCCACATATATGCAATCTACGCCACGTGAGTTTTTTCCGCCAGGGGCGGATCCGCCTTCGGCGGATAATTCTGCCACCGCTTCAATTGCAGTACTGATGCCTTTGTTCTTTGTAAGTTCTCCAATCGTAGCGATGCGCAGCGTATGCGGCTTTTCACGCAGGCCAAGCAGTGTTTCGCACAGTTTTTCCCATGCTTCCCCGCGGGATAAAAACACGGGCAGCTCAACGGCGAGCGGCACGTAATGAATTTTCTCACCAACGGACCGCATTTGCTTGCCGAGCACCTCATCCGCCTTTGAGACGACAACAGTTGCGTGCGATAGAAGGGCAGTGAACCAGCTAGTATGATATATCATACTGCGGGCGAGCCAGTTGCGACCTTCTTTGAACGGCCAGCCGTGGACAGTAAAGACAATTTTTCTTATGCCGCACAGACGCCCTGCGAGCGTGCCGAGGGCGGCGGCTTTTGAGCTGTTGACATGCAGCACATCGGGGCGTTCGGCGCGGAGCAATTGTACGAGTTGGAAGAAGCTCGCCACATCTGAAAGCAGCGCTACATCTCGTCCGAGAGAGGGAAGGGCGTGCGTCGGCACGTTTCTCTCCTGCAGCATTGTCCGTAAGCGCCCAGCCACTCCGTATGCGACCGACACCTCGAATTGTTCACGTGGAAGTTGGGTGGCGAGATCGTACACGTATTTCTGGGCGCCTCCCCAGGTGGCTTTTGTGATGAGAAAGAGGACCTTTTTGGGGACTTGATTCATACTCAAATTAATGTCATTATACCATATTATGACGCTGGTGCCCAAACGCGAATACCTCGTCCTTTTGGCCGGAGACACAGCGGTTTTCCTGATCTCGCTCTACCTTACGCTGGGTCTGCGCTATTTAGCGCTGCCACCACTTGAGCTCCTGCGGCTCTTTATTGTCCCATTCTTATTCCTCTTTGCTGCGTGGATCGCGATCTTCTTCCTAGCCGGACTCTATGGTCGTCACACGCGGCTTTTCCGTACAAGACTCATGGCAAGCATCCTGTACACGCAGATCTTGAACGTCATCATTGCCGCACTTTTTTTCTTTTTTATACCGGTATTTGGTATCGCACCCAAAACCATCCTCTTTTTGTACCTCCTCATCTCATCCGTCCTTATTGTACTCTGGCGCGTCTCTCTTTTCCCGCGTATTCCCGCTGGACGCAAGATGAAGGGGATACTGATGGCGTCGGGTCCTGATGCGCTCGCACTCGCAGAGGAGATCAAACACGATGGCAGGTATCCTTTTACGCTCGACTCTGCTCTCGACACCGCGCGCGCCACACCTGTCGAAGTGATTCGCGGCGCGTTGCGCGCGATGGAAAATGATGACGTGGCGTTCCTCATCGTTGATTTTTCGGACAAGGGCGTCGCGGCGTCGTTTCCCATCATGTATGACGCCGCTTTTCGCAAGCGCCGCTTTGCTTTGGTGGATGCCGTCGAACTGTACCAAGAAATGTTTGAGCGCGTACCGCTCTCGCTCTTGCGCTACGAATGGATATTAGAAAATGTAAGCTCGTCGCGTGTATACGATGGGCTCAAGCGGGCCATTGACGCCATCGCTGCGCTCACCTTGGGCGCTGCTTCCCTCCTCGTCTACCCCTTCGTCGCACTCGCGATTAAGCTTGATGATGGTGGCCCGCTTTTTATCATGCAGACGCGTGTGGGACGCTTCCAGCAGCCGATACGGATCATCAAATTTCGCACTATGAGCGGCAACGATGAAGGCAATTATGGGCGTGGCGGCGTCTCGAGTCTGACGGTCACGCGCGTAGGAAAATGGCTGCGGCTGTTGCGTATTGATGAGCTGCCACAGCTGTGGAACGTACTCACCGGCGATTTATCCATCGTGGGTCCCCGGCCGGAATTGCCCGCACTCGCTGCCGTGTACAATGCGCGCATTCCGTACTACAGCGCGCGCTATCTCGTAGCCCCCGGCCTCTCGGGGTGGGCGCAGCTCAAGCACGATCGCGATCCACATCACGGCGCCGACATAGAAGAAACGCGCACCAAGCTTTCCTACGACCTCTATTATCTGAAACACCGCTCACTGCTGCTCGATCTGTATATTCTCCTGCAAACCTTTCGGATAGTGTTCACCGCTCGCGGCACATAAGTTCCGCTCACTCTGTGCACAGTCTGGCGACTTGTAGTTTGTAAGGTGCTACTATGTAAGCATCTTTAAAAGGTACGATGTAGCCTTGCAGGTAGCGCTTCTCCTCTTAGCCGGGATTTTCTTGAGCCTCGATATTAATCGTCAACTCGTTGATTACGACGAAGCGACGTATGCAAAAGTAGTCGTCGACACGTTGGATAGCGGGAATGTTCTGACCTTTCAATTAAATGGCAATAATTGGTTTGAAAAACCTCCGCTCTACCTGTGGCTAGCGATGGGTGGTGTACTGCTATTTGGAGAGCAAGAATATGCATTTCGCATTCCTTCAATTTTGGCTTCAATATTGTGCTGTTGGCTCGTATATCTGATCGTGAGAAAATTAACGCGTGATCAAATTGCGGCTACCGCAGGGTTTCTGATACTGCTATTTTCGAACGCTTTTTTTGTGTATGCGAGGGAGGTACGCCTTGATTCGGCCGTAGTCGCAGCTCTGCTAGCGACTTTATTTTTCTTCATTAAATCATGGGAAAATGAAAAATATTTACTCTGGATTTTTCCACTAATTGCGATCGGGTTTTTATTCAAAAGTGTGATAATCCTGCTTGTTGTCCCCGTCATCTTTTTCTACAGTATTTTCTATCGGAAGTGGTGGTATCTGAAGAACAAGTATTTGTGGTTTGGCGGGCTGCCCGCGCTCGCGATAATTGTTCCGTGGCACTTATATGAAACAGTGCAGTTTGGACATGCGTTTTGGCGCGACTACCTCGGAACTCAGGTCTTTCATAGGGCTACGGCAACGCTTACTGGTTCTAATGGCATTGGCGACTATTTTATACTTTTTATCCCTTGGTACCTTCCCTGGAATGCAGTGCTGCTCATAAGTCTCGCCTTGCTCATTGTTTTCAGCCGTTTAAAGCAATTTGCAGGAAGGGTATCACTGCGTGAAATAGCCGCTCCCTTAATTGTGGCGATATTTATATTTTCTGCATTTACTTTGGCACGAACACATTTGGGATCCTACGTCATGCCAGCGTTTCCCTTTTTTGCGATGTGTATTGCCATTTCATGGCACCAACTCTCCTCGTGTTTGCCAAGATTTAAGATTACTTTAGCGTCCATCATGTCGGTACTCCTAATAGCAGGTTCCGTTTTTTGTATATATCTCATGCCCGGGAAAGTCCCTGAATATACCCTTGATGAACGAGCCATAGGCCGTGCATACAAGGCCCAAAATATTAATAATGCGCCACTGTACGCTTTGGGTTGGCTTGCCACTGAGACCTTAAATTACTATGGAAATACGCGTACACAACATATCGATCCAGCTGTGGTGCGTGGCACAATTCTGCACGGCCCTTTTTATCTGCTGGTAGACCCTCCGAGTGCTAGTTATTTTTTCTACAGTCGTGTATGGCCAATTGCTCCCAGTCTAAAACTAGTGTATGAGGGAAGATACTTCATTCTCATATATTCCGATAGGGACCTACAAATGCCCATGTTTCAATATGTACAGCGACCCTAAGATCCGATTGCTTTCCGCTCGCTCTGCTGAAGAAATGCGGGTATGATGTTTGCATGAAGAAAGTGGTCGTTACGGGGGGGGCAGGGTTCATCGGCAGCAACCTTGCCCACGCGCTCGTGGAAAAAGGGTTCGAGGTACACCTCGTAGATCGTGATCCGAGTTTCCGTCGTGCGACCTTGCCGAAAGAGGCGACGCTCCATGAAAAAGATATTCGTGCCACCGATGAAATGCAGGCGATTTTTGCAGGCGCAGACGTAGTATTCCACACAGCCGCGGTGCCGCGCGTGCCGTATTCGATAGAGCATCCGGTCGAGACGACCGACGAGAATGTCACCGGGACCGTATCCGTGCTCACCGCTGCCGCGCGCGCTGGAGTCCGCCGCGTCGTGTATTCCTCATCGGGCTCCGCATACGGCGAGCAAAAGACGCTGCCCTTTGTCGAGACGATGGCCGCCAAACCGGTCAATCCCTACGGCCTTCAAAAGTATGTCGGTGAATTGTTCGCAGAGATGTGGCCGCAGATCTATGGTATCGAGACAGTCAGCTTGCGCTATTTCAATGTATATGGCCCCGGGCTCGACCCCCATGGTCCCTACGCGCTCGCGATCGGTAGATTCCTAATGGCGCGAAAAAATGGCGAGCCTATTACCATCTACGGCGACGGCACCATCACCCGTGATTTCACCCATGTGCGTGACGTCGTGAGCGCGAACATGCTTGCGGCGACGAGCGCAAAGGTAGGGAAGGGTGAGGTCATAAATATCGGCACAGGCCGCAACATGTCTATTCAAGCACTTGCCGAAATGTTTGGCGGGCCTATAGAGTATGGGTCGCCACGCATCGAAGCGCACGACGCGCTCGCGGACACACGCAAGGCAAAAGAGCTTCTCGGCTGGGAGCCAAGCGTGAAGCTCGAAGATGGGATTGCAGAGCTGAAGAGGGATGCCGGACTATGATTCCCTCACTTTACGCGGGGTCACAGATTTTCTCATTCGCTCCGCTCATACTAAAATATAATCTATGATCGTTGACGGCCTGGCGATTGCTGAAGACATGTATGTTGGCCTGGCACCTTTCTTCGCGGGGCGACAGGCGCGTCTTGGTCTCTTGGTCGTGGGAGTCGACGCTGTCATTGGGTCATTCGTCAGGATCAAGACGCGCGGGGCGCAGCGTCTCGGCATCGAAACAGTGCGCATAGATCTACCTGGAAACGCAACGACCGAGGACGTAGTGGATAGGACACAGAAACTTGCGAATGAGACGGACGCGATCATCGTGCAACTTCCGCTCCCGGACGCGGTCGATGTCAATGCGGCCCTCTCATCAATACCGCCAGGAAAGGATGTAGACGCTCTCAACCCCCGACATTCCATCGAGCGATTCGTAGAGGCACCCGTTGCCCTCGCAGTGGTGGAAATACTAGAGCGCGCGAAGGTAGACATTGCAGGAAAGCGCGCGGTCGTCGTGGGTGCGGGGCGACTCGTCGGCGCACCGACCGCCTCTCTCCTCAAGAAGTATGGCGCAGATGTATCAATGTTCACTCTTGAGCAAGGGTCTATAGAAGATCTGAAGGGTGCGGACATCGTGGTTCTTGGAGCAGGGAAACCTGGGTTCATCAAACCAGAGCATTTGAAAAAAGGTGTCGCACTCATTGACGCGGGTGCGTCCGAGCAGGCGGGCAAGATAAGGGGCGATGCCGACCCTGCGTGCGCCGAGGTAGCTTCCGTCTTCAGCCCGGTCCCCGGCGGCGTCGGGCCCGTAGCCGTAGCCATGATTTTCCGCAATTTGAAGACGCTGATCGAGAAAGAGAAGTGATTCCTTGACAGCACGTATCCATTGTATATACTGCGGATATGAAGACGATGATCAACATAAAGACTGATGTAAAAATCAAGAAAGAAGCCCAGAAAATTGCGAAGCAGATGGGCTTGCCGCTTTCAGCGATCATCAACGCGCAATTGCGACAGCTGATTGCCGTTCGCCGAGTCGTATTCGACGCTCCCTATGTCGTGCGGCCGCATATTGCACGCCAACTTGAACGAGACAGCAAAGAGATGGACTCTCATCCAGAGCGCTATAAAGCGTTTGCGAGTATTGAGGATCTTATGAAAGATCTCGAATCATGATCCACATTTTGCGACACCAACGGTTCAAGAAAGATTTTAAGAAATTGCCCAAGCCCGTTCAAGTCAAATCGTTTGAACGTCTGCGCGTGTTCGTTCGAAATCCTTTTGATCCGATCCTAAACAGCCACGCGCTCACAGGAGTTTATCGCGGCTATCGGAGCATTAATGTTACGGGAGACTACCGAATCATATTTGATCCGCTGGATACGTACACCGTCCGTCTCATGCGCATTGGCACCCATCCGCAGCTTTACGAATAACACCTTTGACCGAGCGACGAGCGAGGGAATACTGAGCTCAGCTGAGCGAACGTACCGTCCCCAACCAATCCTTGCCAAAAAGGCGGGGGTGGGGTAGTATGAAGACTCATTCGATTAACCACTAGATTTTGAGCCACTTTATGAACCGAAGATTTGCAAATGTTGCGATAATCATTGCACTCGTTGTTATCGTCGCTGGCGTGGGCTGGTGGTACATGAACAAGTCGAGCACACCTGCAACCTCGGAAACAACGCAACTGCCACCTTTGCAGGAAGCAACTAACACTCAACCTCAAACAGCCACCAAGTCGTCTGTGCCGGCTATGCAGGCACAAACTAATCCACCGTCCGTCAATCCTGCCCAGAGCAATTCAATTTCAGGCACGTTGGCCTACGTTCGTTCGACAAATCGTGTTGACCCTCAAAAAAATAGGCTCGGAGTATCTTTTATATACACTACTAAACCTCTTTGCGACTCGCGAACTACTCGAGACTTTAGTGTAGAGACCGGTGATGGTCGCACATATCTGGCAGACTGCGGTGGGGTCGTCGGCCACGTGTATGCGGCCGCGGGAGAATACCGAGCTCGGTATTTGTTGAACAGAAGCGAGATTGCAAGCGTTCAGGTCAAACTCATTTCTGGGAATGAGACGAACGTCACCTTGTACCACTACACCGGAGCGTCCGGCGCTGAGTACCAAAGCGTGATACGCCCCGTCCCGTCAGGTTCTCTGATGGCCGACGCGACGCTGCTGCTCTTGCTCAAAACGTACTTACCGAAGCTCGCGCCAGAATACATCATTGTTTCGCTGATTACTGATTCGGCGGTCGTAAATTTCAAGCAGGGCGCTCATGCATACTTGGACCAAGCGCCTGCCGGAGTCTCGGCAGAGTACACGAATTCTATTCGCCAGACACTTTTGCAATTCGATACAATAAAGAAAGTTCATTTCTCGATTGACGGTCAAATCATCACTGATTGGGACGCGTAAAATAGGCTGATATTCTGATATATTTACTAAATGCTCTCGCCGAGTATACTGCCGCCATGCTACAGAAACGACTCGCGGCGCTCTTGGTTCTCACAGTTGGAGTAGTGATCGGGTGGGCGGTGTTTGCTTCGCAAACGCAGGAGTGGCGGCCGTTTAAGCTCGGGCTGGACCTCTCGGGAGGGACGCAGCTGGTGTATCGCGCCGATCTCTCCAATATCCAGGGAGGCGATGTAGCCGACTCTATGGCGGCCTTGCGCGATACCATCGAGCGTCGAGCCAACCTCTTTGGCGTTTCCGAGCCGCTCGTGGAGACGGAGACAGGCAGTGTGCTGGGCGGCAACGGCAGCGAGCAGCGACTGCTCGTGGAGTTGCCCGGGGTTACCGACACGCAAAAGGCTATTGCACTCATCGGACAAACGCCCGTCCTTGAGTTCCGCATGCTGAAAACAGGTGTGGATTCCCTACCGCAAGATCTCTCCACCTCGACCATCTCGAAATACTTCGAACCAGCGTCTATCACTGGTAAGGATCTCGCGAGCGCGGAGCTGCAGTTCCAGGGTGCCACGGGCGCCTTGAACCAACCGGTCGTTGTGCTGCATTTCAATTCACATGGAGCAAAACTCTTCGCCGACCTCACGGCCAAGAATGTCAACCGCATTTTTGGCGTTTTCCTCGATGGCGTACCGATCACAACGCCCGTTATCCGTGAGGCGATCCCAGACGGTACGGCTGTCATTTCCGGCAATTTCACCGCTGAAGGTGCGAAGTCGCTCGCCCGCAATCTCAACTACGGCGCGCTACCGGTGCCGATCGAGCTCATTGAGACACAAACGGTTTCCGGCACTTTGGGTAGCCAAGCCGTAAGGAGTGGCATCCTCGCCGGGCTCATCGGAATTGCCACCGTCATGCTCTTTATGATTTTCTGGTACCGCTTGCCGGGCCTCCTGGCATCGCTTGCCCTCCTCATTTACATAGCGGTCATGCTCGGACTTTTTATGTTCATTCCCGTCACCCTGACCGCCGCCGGTATTGCGGGCTTCGTCCTCTCCATCGGTATGGCGGTGGATGCGAACATTCTGATATTTGAAAGGATGAAGGAGGAATTGAGAAGCGGGAAGAGCGCGGCGCAAGCGATAGAAGACGGTTTCGCGCGTGCGTGGCCCTCTATACGCGACAGTAATATTTCTTCTATGATCACTGCGGTCATCCTCTTCTGGCTCGGCACCTCGCTCATCAAGGGTTTCGCGCTTGTCTTCGGGATCGGCGTGTTGGTCTCCATGTTGACGGCGATCTCCGTCTCGCGCACATTTCTCATAGCCCTCGGTTTTGAAGTAAAAACTGCCGTCACTCGTTTTATGTTTGGTTCCGGAATTTCTCGAAGCTCGAAGCTCGAAGCTCGAAGCTAATCTTTTATGTTCATCATCCGCTACCGCACCGCATTCTTTTCACTCACGGGCGCTCTCGTCGCGCTCGCTTTGATCGCGCTTGGGGCGTTTGACCTGCGCTTCTCGATCGACTTCACCGGTGGCAGCTTGGTGCAGGTCACCTATCCGAGCCCTCGCCCGAGCGCTGAAGTGTTGCATAGTTCACTCGACGCCGCTGGTTTTGCCAACTATTCTCTGCGCGAAGCGGGCACCAATGACTACATTCTCCGAGCGGGCACGATGACCGCTGCCGAGCGCGCGGCGCTTCCCAGTACACTTTCGGTGAAAGGAAAATACCTTGCCACGATCGAGCAGCAAAATGAGATCGGCCCGACGATCGGTGCGGAGTTGCGCAGCAAAGCCCTTCTCTCGGTGGCACTCGTCATGCTCTGCATCCTCCTTTTTATCGCGTTTGCATTCCGCAAAGTGTCGAAACCCGTTTCCTCGTGGGTGTATGGATTGGTCGCACTCGTCACACTCGTGCACGACGTTATTATCCCCGTAGGCTTTTTCGCCATTTTAGGGCATTTTACGGGTGCTTCTGTGGACACACTCTTCGTGACGGCGGTCCTCACGGTCCTTGGTTTCTCCATTCACGACACCATAGTCGTCTTCGACCGGACGCGTGAGAATTTGCGGCTGAATCAGGAACACAACCGAAAAGAAGATTTCGCCGACACCGCCGGCCGCTCGCTCCAACAAACATTCGTTCGCTCTATCAACACATCGCTCACGGTCGTCTTCACCCTGCTCGTCCTCTTCTTCCTCGGCCCTGCTTCCACCCGCGACTTTGCACTCACGCTCCTCGTTGGTATTATCGCAGGTACGTACTCATCGATATTCCTCGCCACTCCGTTGCTTGTGACCATTGAGCGGTATCGTACAAAACGAAAATAGCATTAACACAATTTATAGGCCTTTTTTATTTGCCCCGACTCCTATTGCAATTTCTTTTTAGTTGTACAATGGAACGATGGCAGTAAAAACGCCTGTTGATGTTAGCACTGCGAGTATAGCGAGCACGATGGGAATCGGCGTCGCCAAGGAACTTTATACGAATGCGCCGTTTCCCAACCATCTTGTAGTAGTAGGGTGCGGAGCTGTCGCGCAATGTATGTTGCCTATGCTCTTGCGACACACCGACATTACGCCGGAGAGGATAACCATCATCACTGCCGATGAAATGGGCGAAGCCTTGGCCGGGGAACTCGGTATCGAATTTATCATAGATCCTCTTACGCCCAAAAATTACGCGCGCATTTTGAAGAAACACCTCTCGAAAGGGGATTTTCTCCTCAATCTTTCTGTCGACGTGTCATATGTCGACCTCATCGAACTATGCCAAAAGCTCGGCGTCCCCTACCTCGACACATCGGCGGAGTTCTGGCCCGGCTTCTTCGACGACACGAGTCTGCCGCTGATCGAGCGCACGAATTATGCCTACGACGATGCGTTCCGTAATCTACAGACAACATATCGCGGAGGAACAACGGCCATCGTCAATCATGGTGCCAATCCTGGGCTCGTGTCACATTTCATCAAAGCGGCGCTTTTGGACATCGCGCGCGATGTGGGCAATGGCGCCACCTCTCTCGGCATACCAAAAAACAGGGAAGGGTGGGCGAAGCTCATGCATCACGTTGGCGTTCGAGTCGTGCAAATTTCCGAGCGAGACACGCAAAATAGCGGCGTCTATAAACAGCTAGGGGAGTTCGTGAATACCTGGTCTATCGATGGTTTCTTGAGCGAGCTCGTGCAGCCCGCCGAATTCGGCTGGGGGAGCCATGAGAAAGAGCAACCTACCGACGGTCACATCCATCAAAACGGCACGAAAGGCATCATGTATCTCGAACGGCCCGGCGGCTTGACCCTCGTGCGCACGTGGACCCCGCGCGAAGGTCCCCTGCACGGCTTTCTGATGACGCACGAGGAGAGCATGACCACCACCAACTACTACACGGTAATCGAAAATGGAGAGGTCGTGTTCCGGCCGACCGCAATGTATGCCTACCACCCGTGCGACGATGGGGTACTCTCCGTGCGTGAGTACGCGTGGAACAATTGGAAGCAGCCGCGGAAGAAACGCCTCATGATGAAAGATATCGAGAAAGGTTCCGACGAGCTCGGCGTCTTGCTCATGGGCCATAAAAAACGCTCATACTGGTTTGGCTCGGATCTCTCGATCGCACAGGTTCGCGAGGTTGATGCTAATCAAAACGCGACATGCATGCAGGTGGCCGCAGGCGCACTCGCGGGCGTTATATGGGCTCTTGAAAATCCCCAGCGAGGGATTGTTGAGCCGGAAGACCTCAATTTTCAGCGGATACTCGACATCGCGACGCCGTACCTCGGGACAGTCCACGGGAAATATACGAGCTGGACCCCCCTGCGGGATCGCAAAGATCCGCTCTTTCCTGAAGATATCGCGAGCGATGACCCTTGGCAGTTCAAGAATTTTCGCGTGATGTGATGGTCATGGCTTCCTATCTGTCGCCGAAGGTGGCAAAAAAGAAAAGCCGCGCGGGGTATGGTCTCTTTGCGGCGGAGAATATTACCAAGGACGAACGCATTGTCGATTTCTCGGGCGGGCCAGGCAGTTGGGTGCATACGAAAGAAGCGGATGCACTCTATGAGGAGGGCAATGACTATATTTTGCAAACCGACGACGACCTGTTTTTTGTGGCGTCAAATATGGACGAACTTGAGGACGCTGATTTCATCAATCATTCGTGCGATCCGAGCTGTGGCTTTCGCGGCTCGTTGGAAGTAGTCGCGCTGCGCGACATACGAGCAGGTAAGGAAATCACCTTTGATTATGCCATGAGCGAGTCGTCGAATTTTCAAATGAAATGCGTATGCGGCGCCGCGCAGTGTCGTGGTGTCATTACCGGAGAGGATTGGAAAATTCCCGAACTACAAAAAAAGTATGCAGGTTATTTTTCGGACTATTTGGAACGGAAAATATCTCACTAGCATGACGCGAAAGATCGCCGTGGATGTTCTGTTGCCAGCATGAATGCACGCTGGTATCATGCGCCCCGTTATCCGCGCATCCTGAATTACTGAACATGAAAAAGAAATCTAACTCTCGCAAGCTTCCGTTCAAGGGCAAAGTGCTCATGGTGGGATGCGGCTCGATCGGACAGGCTATTCTGCCGCTCATTTTTAAGCATCTTGCCATTAGCCCGCGGCAGGTCTCCATTATCGCGGCCGACAAACGGGGCTTCGAGGCAGCGCGTAAATACGGCGTAAGGCACGAAGTGCGCGCGCTCACCCGAGAGAATTACAAAAAAGAAATACAAAAGCGCGTGGGCCAGGGCGATTTTCTTCTCAATCTTTCGGTTGATACGTCCTCGGCCGACTTTATCGAACTCTGCCACGAGCTTGGCGTCTTGTATCTCGATACGGTCGCAGAGCCCTGGAAAGGCTTCTATACAGATCCGCGGCTTTCCGCAGAAGAGCGAAGCAATTATGCTCTGCGTGAACGTATCTTGGCGGTACGTCGCAAATACAAAGCTGGCCCAACGGCCGTCTCCTGCATGGGCGCAAATCCTGGTCTCGTTTCCTCATTCGTCAAACAAGCGCTCCTGAATATCGCGCGCGACACCCACGTAAAGGTTGGCAAGCCAAAGAACAAGGAAGAATGGGCGCAGCTCGCACAAAAGCTCGGCATCAAGGTCATTCACGTCGCCGAACGCGACACGCAGGTGAGCCCGGTGCCCAAAGAGGTGGGCGAATTCGTCAACACGTGGTCCATCGATGGCTTCGTCTCGGAGGGTGGTCAGCCCTCGGAGATGGGCTGGGGGACGCACGAGAAACAATTGCCCGAGGGTGGCAAGCGGCACACCTTCGGCTGTATGGCCGCTATATACATGGATCGCCCGGGTTTCTCCATGCGCGTGCGTTCATGGACTCCGGGCGAAGGCCCGTTCCACGGATTTATCATCACGCACAATGAGAGCATAAGCACCTCGGATTATTTCTCGCTCAAAAAGAATGGGAAGGTCGTCTATCGCCCCACCTGCCACTACGCCTACCATCCGTGCGACGCTGCCGTGCTTTCGCTTCACGAAATGGCCGGGAAAAATGGGCACCAGCAAAAAAAGCAGCGCCTCATCGTGGATGAAATTACCTCGGGCGTCGATGAGCTCGGCGTCCTTCTCATGGGACACAAGAAAACATCGTACTGGTACGGCAGCTTTCTCACTATACAAGAGACGCGCCGCCTGGTGCCGTACAACAACGCGACCTCACTGCAGGTAGCCATCGCGGCCCTCGCGGGCATGATGTATGCGATAGAAAATCCTTCACTCGGCATTATTGAAGCCGAAGAACTCGACCACGATTTCGTGCTCAAAGTGTCCAAGCCGTACCTCGGCAAGATGGTCGGCAAGTACAGTGATTGGACACCGCTCCTAGAGCGCGGCAAACTTTTCCCCGAAGATCTCGACAAAAAAGACCCCTGGCAGTTCAAGAATTTTCGGGTTGTTTAAATCGCGTTTTCGGAAGCTTTCCCATATCCCCACATTTGTCCCGACCGGGACGGATTGAGGGATATACCAGTTGGCGATGCTATTGACTGATGCTGGACAGAAAAGAAGGAGGGTGTACAATGCTCCCGTGAAATCAATGTACGCATATTACAGCTATCTTAGCCCCCGGGGGTAGTTTGTCGTTTTCCTGACCAGACAAACCAAGCCCCCACCGGGGGCGTTTTCATTTGTTGTCTGGACCCTGCCTCAAACTATTTGAACTAGCCTCCAGATCGCAATCCCGCGACTGGTCGCAAGCTTTTGAAAGGGCTTGACGATGCTCTTTCGAGTTCTTTCACAAGCTTGCAATACTCCAACATAAAACGGAGAGACGAGAGTGACCATGCATCCCTTGGTACAGCTGCTTCTTCATCATCAAGCACAGGGTTACCCAAAGGTCGGGGTTATCGGATGCAACGGTGCGTTCGGTAAGCTCATCCGCGATGTCGCTCGCGATGTCGCACCGTTCATCGATATTATCGGCTACGACATTGTCGGCCCGTCGACCGCGACTTTCGAGGAAGCGGCGGGTTGCGATATCGTCTTTCTTGCCGTGCCCATCAGAAACTTCGAGGAGTTACTGACGCAAGCACTACCGCATATTCGGCAGGACGCCCTCATCGTCGATATTTGCACGGTGAAAATGCACACGGTCGCACTTTTGCGAAAGTTTGCCCAAGGCCGAAACTGGATCGCCATGCATCCGCTCTTCGGACCACAAAGTTATTCCGCGAATGGTAATAGCTTGCGCGGTCTCGAAATCGTCGTGTGCGAGCACCACCTTCAAGGCTCGATTACAAGGGAATACGTGCTCGACTTTCTGGAGGCACAGGGGCTCCGGCTGATCGAAATGACGGCGCGGCTGCATGACTTCAATTCGGCCTGGACGCTGTACATGGCTCACCGCACATCACAGATCTGGAAGGCCGCCGGAGTGAAGGCAACGCTGATTGATACGCCATCCTTCGCTTTGATGCTGCGGGGCGCCGAGATGGTTGCGAACGATACGGAGTTGTTCAAAGACGTACGAGAGTTCAACTCGTATTGTCGCTACGTCGATATGGCGCTCGCCAGGGCGGAGGCGGAGGTGCTCCACTCCGGCAAATAAGAAAAGGTAAAGAGTTAGGAGCTATAAGGCGCTCGTCGGTCCTACAGGATCGGCGGGCGCTCTTTGTTTTTGTATAAAAAAGAGACGGGCGCCACTAGTCTTGAAACAGAGTTCCAAAACTAGGGCGCCCGTAAGATAAGGTGCTTGTGTCAGTGATCGGTTATCGGTGCAGACCGACGAACTTATCAACGATCTCATCGTGCGTTCGCGGCAGGAGGAGCGTGTGCGTTGCCGGACGTGCGTTTTTCGGCATTGCGCCGGAGCGCGGGCGAACGAGAAACGGCAACGGGTCCGTGTAGCAATCGAAAATGTGCCGCAGGTTGTCCATCGTGTACTGGCACACGAACCCGAGCTTCAGTCCGGAATTATTGCGCGCCTCCTGCAACAGATCGATCTCCCGTTCGGGAAAGCCCTCGAGCAGGAAAAGGCATCCGTACGCTTCGCTGAGTACCTTACGGTACGGAACCATCGGTGCCCTGTAATCGGTCGGAACAGTCCTTGCGGACCATCCTTGCCGTTGAAAAGCGTCGGCAAATGGTGCAGTCGACTCTGCCGGCCCGCACACCACTACAGTGCCGGAGTAGGTTGGTGCCCTTCTCCCGATCGTAGGCGGAGTGCCGGGTTTCGGTTGTGGAATACCCGCGTTTCCGCTCCTGTTGAACACAGACATCTCATTACTCTCCCCATTGGTAACTCAAAGGTCAGAAAGAGCCTTCGCAGGCCCTTTCGCCCGCGAACCAGATACTGCGATCTGGGATTTGTTCCGCACGTTCCGGCGCAAATCCCAGCTCACAAAAGAAAAGCCCCACGTCTGACGTGGGGCTTTTCTGTGTTTGCTTTTGTTTATTTGAGCAACGACACAGCCACCCCTTCTTGGGAAGTAAAGAAAAAGCTGTTTGCCGAAATTCGACCGTTACTCATACGAAGCATCATATACGGCAGGGTTTTATTGTCAAATTGTGTTGTGGATAGGCACGCAAGGAACACCCGGGATTCTACGTTCATTTGTCGTTCACCCGTCCGCGCGCTAGTATGTGCGTATGACGAATGCGACAATTGAAAAGAAACTTGCGACAATGGCGGCTGATATACGGCAGCTGAAAAAATCAGTCAAGATCAATTCTGGCGTCGAGAAAGCCCGTGCGCACCTTCGCACGGAGATCTTGAAAGGAATCGCGAGCGGTCCTGGAAAGCCAATTGATGCGGCATATTGGAAACGACTGCGGGCACTCGCCAGGCGGCATGCTCGCAAGGCATGAAACAAATTCGCCTTTCCTTACCTCGTGTTTTATCGCGAGCACAAGGATTCTATACATATCGACCGCGTCCTACACATGCACAGGGATATTTTCAGCATCTTTTTGTAGGTTAGCGACTCTCCTGCCTGCGTAGGTTGAGAAAGGAAGAGGACGCCGACGGCATGCCGTCGGCGTCCTGTGTCGCTTTAAATCCGTACCATCCGAACCGGCCGACTCAAGAACAATGCTTGCTCCCTGATGTCGTCGGGCCTTCGCTGGCTGTGAAAGACAGCGTGCCCGTCAAACGGGGCGAGAAAGGCACGTTTACCGTCATCAGAAAGTGCGAGTACATCCCCCTTGCGAATCGGTTGGAACGGATCAAAGGGTTTGCATAAGAGGTCAGTCAACTCGAACGATCTGTCCGGGAAGATAATGGCATCTTCCACCACATACTCTTCGTACTCGTTCACTGTCGTTTCAGGGTTGCCTTTCACCATGCCGAGGTTTTGAAGCAAGGAGAGAACGCAGCGGCGTGCGTTCTCGAACGCCTCCGCCGTTTCGTGCTGACCCGCCTCGATCCCGAGGATTGGTATGTCGGCGCCCGCTGCTCCGTAGAAATGGCATGCTGGCGCTATTCCCGGATGAACCCTGTCCACGTTGCTGCAGATTATTTTGATCGGGAACCCCCTGATCAGATTTCGGGGCAGTTCTTTTCCCACATTCATGATCATGGGAGGGGATTTCTGCAAAGTACTGTGAATGTCCAATCCGACGTTGAATTTCCTCCAGACGGGTAGAAGCTGCAATGCCCGTTGGATTTCGGAGCGTGTATCGTTCGTAATGCTTTCAAGATCTTCCGGCAGGCGGTTCATGTTGATGTCAATCTGCCGAGCAAGCCGCTTCTGTTCCTCGGTTGTCGCGGTAAGATATCGATGTGTGGCATCAACGTTATTCACGACAAGATAGAGTATGCCCGCAACCAATTTCTCCCGCACCCCGAAGTCTTCAAGCAGGTATTGTATAGCCGCAAGTCCACTTGGCTCGTTGCCGTGCGTTTGTGCGGTGATGCCGAGCGTAGCACCCGGCTTTCCGCTTTCGATGCGCAAGACGTAGGGTACACCCTCAACTTCTTGCACGCTCATGTGTTGGAACATCCGTTTAATGTCGTCCAAGTTGTAGCTTTTCATCGTCGAACCTTTCTCTTAGCTGTCTCTCAAAGATCATGCAGATTCCTGCACCAGGTCGGGGCGCTGTGCTCCGATCTGGAATCTGAACCGGCACGTGCAGATTCCAAATAACAGACGACCCATCAATATCTGCGGACCAACGCCAATACCGAGAATTGTTCCAGTCGTAGGTCATAATTTCATTGACGATAATGGTGACGGAAATAGGCTTTGTATCTCTCAATTGTTGCTTTATCCTCCGTGTAGTACACATGCTTTTTTGCTTTTTCTGTTACAACGAACATCAGTTTGGAATCATCGATCAAAAGCATCCGACAATAATCTCCGAGTCGAGTTCTATGGAATCGGTAGTTGCGGTGATAAATAAGAATTTTGTTTTTGATCTGTTTAAATTCTTCTGCACTTCCGAATCCGATCCTTGTTACGTTGACGTGGCCCTTCATTTTTTTTAGCAACAGCGAAAAATATCCTGCCGGAAGAGGATTTTCTATTTCCTCTCGGGCTTGCATTGTCATGCGTATTGTTCGTTTCGCAGCAGTAACAAGACCCATAGCGGTCTCAAGTATTTTTGATGGTTCGATTTCTCTGATCATATTTTTAGTACCACAGACCTTGCGGTCTGGAATGTACTTCTGTAAGGAGCACATTCCAAATAACAAAGAAGGGCGGTGTCGGTCGCAGGTTTTTACCTTTGACCGACACCAAAGAACTACGCAACACACATAAATCGAAATGCGTGCAGCCGAGGCCCGGTTGTACTCGTCAAGAGCAGGTTGTCAGGCCGCGCGGGAATGCTGCGCAGCAGAATATTCCCGTCCTTATTTTCCGGCCGCGCCGCACGGATGGCGAAATGCCGCCATGAGTGGAGCGACTGCCGGAAGATAGGAATGGTTTCGGATGCCAGGACCGCGTGGATGATATCGCCCGTGATGCCTTTCTTTTCGATCAAGTGCAGAAGCCGTTGCCGTACCTCGCTCGACGGCCGCGAAGCCGCGAGTTGTAGAAAGGATGCACGGTGCGGATTCGTTGGTGCGATTTCGACTTCAGGCAAACCGCTTGCCCGTTCGCACATCATTTGCAGATACGGATCCGGGAAGCATTCCACCTCGCCTTTATTACGACGCCACAGCAGAGCCGACATCGCCCGGTCGTTTCGCCGCCAGTTCAGGTTCAGAAGAAGAAGTCGAGATCCCACCTCCAGCGACGCTACCTGCGATACGCCGACGACTCGAACCCTCGCGCCACGGAACATCAGTCCTTGACCTATGGCTCGTATCTCACCACACTCAAGCACGTCCTCGTCATTGGCTCTGACTTCATCGCGCGTAACGATGGTTATGCTCTTTCCCATCATTTCAATGATCCGCTCGACGACTACATCCCGCGTCTCCTCCACGATTTTCTGGACTGTCGGAAGAATCGCCGAGCCATCAACGTGAACATAGGCAGAGAACACGTCGCCAACCTTGGGGTTGTTGCGGGAAAAGAACATGCCGACATCGGGACAATTAATGCGCTCCACCACCACACTCCCGTCGGTTAGGAGAAAGACGTCGGGCTGACAGTAGATCAGGTTGCGCGAAAACCCCGTCGCTTCGAGAAAAGTCCTCACGGACGCCTCCACCTTTTGCACGATGTCCTGCCCGATGACAATGGGCCGATCAGGCATCGCAGGACGGATGAAGAAGAACGGCAAACGGCCTTTTTCCGCGCGGCGAACTTCCATTTCCTCAATCATGTGGTACGTGGCCTCAAGATTGAGATTCAGGAAGCTTCGCTGAACTTCGTCGATACGTTCCCAGTTTTCTTTATAGTCTCGGGGCGGGTTGAGCCAGTGACCATTTATCCTATCTATCATCCACGGTTCAGGAATAGCGAGCCCCTCCTCGTAGGCGATCCTTCGGACGCTCAAATCTGTCCGCTCAAGGTTCGGATCGATAAAGAACGGCAGAAAATTGCCTGCCATGCCTTGATCCGTCTTGAGAGTTGGGCGGAAGAAACCGATGCCTTTCAGAACCCGTTTGAGTTCGTGTCCGGTTCGTGGGAAGAACGCCATAGACATCTCCGGCAGCGGATCGCGCCGCAGACGAGTTATTTCTTGGTCCACGTCGACGCCCGGCGCATAGAGATGATTGAGCCCAACGCTTGCCGACTTGATGCGGCCGCCGATTGGTAGGATGTGCATCTTTGTCTCTCCATTTGGCTAAGTTTTACCAGAGAAGTCCGACCTTGTAAGCATTCATAGCCTCTCCTTCGAAGCGCACAGGATGCGATCGATAGTAGGGTTGTCGCCCGTTGTCGGGTGCCGCAAGCGCCGTATCTATCTGCGCGGTGATGTCCTGAAAAACAAACACCTCGATTGGGCTATAGAAGACAGTCACTTGAACCGTGCCCTTTTGTTCGACAAATGCGCACTGGATCTCCGTGGCTGCTCCAAACGTTTGCTTGAGATAGCTGCTGATGCAGCCGCAGTCTTTCTCCATGATGCCGCATAACAAGAATCTCATTTCCAGTCTCCTGTCCTATCGCGCCCGTAGACGCCGTCCGGCCTTCCGGGATTGGAAGACTCTTGTGAGGACCTTTCGAATCAATGGCTCAACATCCCTGTACGCCAACAACTGAAAGATCCTCGCAGGAGGCTTCCAAATGGGATGTTGAGGTTTTCAAAGAACACCGCCTCAAAAGGCGGGCTTTGGGGACGTTGCACCAAATCAAAGCTCGCCGCTCAAGAAACAAGCGTGCGTCGCCAATAAAATTGTATTTTTTGTGTTTGCATATTTGCGATGTGTCATCTGCCCGCGAAAGACGGACAGATTTCAGATAACAAAAGGGTAGTGGGCGTCGGAAGAACTTTTAGTTCTTCCGACGCCCCGTCCGTCTCTGCCGTCTAGTCGGCGTGAGCGTCTCCTTTCGCGAGACGGATTATGGAACCTACTCTGCTTCGTGCAGCACCTTGCGGATGGCTGCCGCTGGTTCTTGCCCATTGACGACGTGCGTAAACACGGCTTTGTAGCGCCGGTGATTCTCGTAATCGATATTTCCGCCGCACAACCGTCTGAGATCTGCTGCAAACGGTCTGAGCGCAGCAGCAGCCTTCACCCTTGCTTCTTCGGCTGCCTTTGCTTCCAGCTCGGCCGGTTGCACAAAGCCGCCGTGTTGACCGTGTGGGTTGCCGAATTTTCGTGCGTGATCGCCGCCGTACATAAGCATTCTCCAGGCTCAAAGAACAGAAAGAACCGCGATGGCGCTTTCTGTTCGGTTGCGAATTGCAGTTCCAAACAAAAAACCGCCCTCATCACATGAACAAATATTCATGTAATAAGGGCGATTTTCATCCTTCGACTACGCTCAGGACAAGCTCGCGGTGCCACCTTACTTTAGAAGCTGGAGACTGGATGCCAGAAACTGGAAAACCAATCCTCAAACCTCACTTTCACTGACGCCAAACTTGGTTATCAGTTATCTCTGTTACGGGAGATCCCGGGTTGTCACTAGTGCAACAACCTCCTAACTGGCCCCAACCCCCAGCTCCAGTTTTGGATGACAAGTGTTCTATCACTCAAAACTGGGGCTGGAGAACCAGCTCAATGGATTTAACTACAGGCATTCTATATGAAAGGTAAAAAGTGTCAAGCTGCTGCTGCCTGCTGCTGCCCTCCGAGAAAAAACCCGCAAGGCGTCGCCTTGCGGGTTTTTGCGGATATGGAAAAAGAGAAGGGCCGGAACGAGTCCGACCCTAAGGCTGGCGGCGACCCTGCGCCGCTTTACTTCTCGGAAGGTTTAGTTTCCTCCAGCTGTCGGCTTCCGTTGCGACCCTTCGATGGGCCATTGTCGTCGCCGGGCTTATCCGGCTTTTTGATAGGGTTTTTGCCGGCGACCCGTCGCCGCGCGGCAGCTGCTGCGCCGAGGTTCTTCATCGTCTACCTCCTCACCTCTACTTCGCGGTGCGCGTTGCGGTATTGCAGATCGCTCTCAGCGGCGTAGCGGTCTGCCGAGATCTCAACGTAGGTCGTCAAAACTGCAGTTTGCGCGGTGTCCTTCGGTCGAGTAGCGCGTCGTTTGCGCGGTGTTCGGTTATCTATCTTGTCCTGATAGAGCCGAACAAGCTCACGTCCCACTCTGAATCTACGCAACATGTCCTCCACAAGCTAACGAGGAACGAAAGATCAATTCAGGCCAAGGAGTTCCCCTCATCCTTGTCCTGGGAACCATCTGCACCTCGACTTCGCTCGGTGTGAACAGTTCCCAAGACGAAATCAGCCCCTCGACTTGAGGGACTGATTTCTGTTGTTTTTGTTGTAGAGCAACTAGGCAACAGCCCCTCGGATACAAATGGTAAGGAGGAGGGAAATGGTTCCTCCGACCTGCTGTGAACGCTTGCTGCTCATAAGGCAAGGATAGCGCCGAAGCTGATGCCTTGTCAAATTTCCCTTGTGGAAAATCCAACACATTGACATAGCTTTAAACTATGTATAAGATATACGCATGACTTCACAGGTGGTTTTCACCGTTGATTCAAAGATCAAGGAAAAGGCAATGAAACGCGCCAAGCGCGAAGGCTTGCCTTTTGCTTCTGTCCTACGGATCATCACCAAAGCCTATGCAGAAGGCAAACTCAACGTCGACATGGTGAGTGGGCAATTGTATCGGTGAAAAGACCTTGACGCCCCGAATCGATTTGATACTATATCCATACGCAGAAGGCGTTTTCCTTGTTGCCTGCCTAACGGCAGACAGGCCTCCCAAAAGCGTTGGCATTTCCGCCAGAGGCGGACCCTCCTCAGGAGGGAAAAATGAAGGATTAGAAATTAAAAGAAATAATTAGCAAACATATGGCAACAGAAGAATTTAATCGCAGTAAGCCGCACATCAACGTCGGCACCATCGGGCACGTGGACCACGGCAAGACCACCCTCACGGCGGCAATCCTCGCTGTGCTGAACAAAGCGGGGGGTGGCTACTCGGCCACTGTGAAGGGCGTAGACGACATCGACAAGGCACCGGAAGAGAAGGCGCGCGGCATCACCATCTCGCTCTCGCACTCCGAGTATGAGACACCCAATAGGCACTATGCACACGTAGACGCTCCCGGCCACGCCGACTACATCAAAAACATGATCACCGGCGCAGCCCAAATGGACGGTGCGGTCCTCGTGGTCGCTGCCTCCGACGGCGTGATGCCCCAGACGCGTGAGCACATCCTGCTGGCGAGGCAGGTCGGCGTGCCGAAGATCGTTGTGTTTCTCAACAAAGTAGATCAGGTAGACGACAAAGATCTCGTGGACCTCGTCGAAGAGGAAGTGCGCGATCTCTTGAACAAATATGAATTCGACGGCGTCAACACGCCCATCATCCGCGGCTCTGGCCTCAATGCCCTCGAGAATCCGGCTCCGGGCAACGAGTGGAGCGACAAGGTGATGGAATTGGTGAAAGCGCTCGATGAGTACATCCCCATGCCTGTGCGCGATATCGAGAAGCCTTTCCTCATGCCTATTGAAGACGTGTTCTCCATCGAAGGTCGCGGCACCGTGGTCACAGGCCGTATCGAGCGCGGCATGGTAAAGGTGGGCGAGGAAGTCGAGATCGTCGGCATTATCGACACCACCAAGACCATCGTGACCGGGATCGAGATGTTCAACAAATCGCTCAAAGAAGGTCAGGCTGGCGACAATGCAGGTGTGCTTCTGCGCGGCACCAAAAAAGACGACGTGCATCGCGGCCAGGTGCTCTGCAAGCCGGGCTCGGTTAAGCCACACACTGAATTTGAGGCGGAGGTCTACATCCTCACAAAGGAGGAAGGTGGCCGTCACACTCCTTTTTTCACAGGCTACAAGCCGCAGTTTTACATCCGCACCACGGACGTAACCGGTGAGGTGACCTTGAAGGAAGGCGTGGAAATGGTCATGCCGGGCGACACCGTGACCTTCAAGGTGAAGCTCGTGGGCCCCATCGCGCTCGAAGACCAAATGCGTTTTGCCATCAGAGAGGGAGGTAAGACGGTGGGTGCCGGAGTGGTCACCAAGATCGTTGCCTAAACCTAAACGCCTCATTTACACCATTTGAGCCCATTGAGAAAACCCGTTGTACGGCGGGTTTTCTGGTTCTTATTCTTGAAACCCGCAGTTTTCTGGAAGTGCTTGCGTTCCGACGACAACCCCGTTCTCTTTCAGTACATAGGCAGTTCCGTTACAACCGAACGTCGCCGTTGAATAACACGTGTTATTCAGCGTGTTGCGTTTGATTTTGAGGAAAAGGCGCAGTGAATCAGAACCTTCTTCAACGTTGTTTTGCACTCGTGACATTACGTATTCATCGCACGAGTGTCCGGCATTCGGACTAAATACCGCGCTTCCCAAACCACCACTCCCGACACTGACTGACATGTAAACCTGTTTCGCTGTCGGGGCGGGTGCGAGGATCGGCGCGATCTCTTTAGGACTACTGGGGCTTACGGTTGTGTTTGTCTTCGGTGCCGGGCGTTCCATGTATTCGGGAATAATCGTTGTCGCTGGATGAGGCAAAAAGATCGAACTGATAGAGATCCAGAGTGCGGCAAAAAACGAAATAACTCCGTGCATAGTCAAAATTATACACGACAGTTGAGCAAAATCATGACCCAGAACCTATTTTTGGGGAATCGGTACCAGGTAGCGTTTGACTATCCACATCCACCGATTGACACATCCGGTTTGAGTTCCAATACTTAGTTGTATGACTAAGTATTGGAACGAGGCACGAATCAAGCGAGTGCGCGCACGTGAGAAACGGCGTGAAGAGAGGAAGCTCGAAGCGGCTCGCGAGGAAAGGCGCACGGCCTATACGCGAATACCGTACCCAGAGCTCTTTTTCAATGCGCTGGCACTGCCGATTCGCAGAGCCATGATCCGCAGACTTCGGAAGGGTGGAGCGATGTCTGTTTCTTACTTGGCCGAACCTTTCCGTATTACGCTGCCTTCGGCGATGAAGCATGTCATCGCACTGGAGCAAACAGGTATTATCACGACACACAAACAGGGTCGTATTAGATTTTGTGTCTACAATCCAAAGGCATTCGATCGGATCTGCGCGTATCTCACATCTCGCTCCGCATTTCTCGAAGATGTTCCAAAGGCATGATTTACAGTTCCAATACTTAGTCATACAACTAAGTATTGGAACTTGCGGCAACTGGGAAGGTGGATGGCAATATTTTTTGAAGAAAAGTTAGCGGGGGATTGGTTCATTGGCCTATCTGTGATTGAATACCGCCGGTGCTCTCAAACGAGGAAGGGGGTGAATCCGCCATGGAAAATGTCCATGCGGCGTGCCGGCATCAGTTCACGACCACGAAGGTGAACGGCCGGCTCGCCTATCATCCGTGACCAAGGGCGTACGGCGTTCTTTTGGATAGAAGAGCGACACATTGCGTGTGCTCACTGCAGCATGCTGCTTTCCAAAGAACGCACCGAACGCCCTGTCGACATCAGACGACTCGACGTCGTCTGATAAACAAAGCCGGGACCTTGCGCTTGCAGGGCCCCGGCGGTTTATTTTATGCACTCTCCATGATTAGGCGCTATAATGAAGCCCTATCAATAATTAATAGAATACTGCAGAGATTTACGTCGCGTAAAAAAGGACAGTACGCGACGCGATTCTGCAGAATCGCATATGAAAAAGTTTTTAGTGTTGTATCGGATGGACATCATGGCGATGCAGAAGATGATGGAGGAGACGAGCGCGGAGGATAGGACGAAGAGCATGGGGGAGTGGGGCACGTGGATGAAAAACCACATGGCGGATTTAGCCGATGCTGGCGCGCCGGTGGGGAAGAATACGCAGGTCACCACGAGCGGTAGCACCGATGTCAGCAATGACATAGGCGGCTACTCGATCGTGCAGGCGGAAACCAAGGAGGCCGCTGCGAAGCTCTTCGCCGACAATCCACACCTCTCACTTCCGGGCGCTGTCGTTGATTTGATGGAAATAGTGCCGATGCCCGCCTAGTCAGTCGGGCAAGTAGGAGAGTTTGCGTTCCGCAGGAGAATGGTGCATACTCTGCGGGTTCTATGACAGCGGAAACGACGGCTAAAAAGGCCCCTCGACAAAGCTCGGGACAAGTAACGCGCACGCGTGCAAAAAAAGCGGATACTAGCGCCGGTCAGTCGTCGCGTTCCCCTGGCCGGGCAAGCTCCAGCAGGAGTACCAAAAAATCTGAAGGCCCCTCGCGCTTGCGCATCCGCGTACGTGCGTATGAACACGGCGTCTTGGATGGGGCAGTCAAGCAGATCATTGACGTCGCCGCTCGCCACAGCGCGGAAGTGGTGGGGCCGGTGCCGCTCCCTATCGACATCCGCAAGTATACCGTCAATCGCGCTTCATTCATCGACAAAGATTCTCGCGAGCAATTCGAGATGCGCATTCACAAGCGCATGATAGATATTTTAAATCCGGCACCAAAGGTTATCGAGGCTCTCACAAACATAGACCTACCGTCTGGCGTCAGCATAGACGTCAAGATGATGTGATAGGTGCATTGTGAATAACCCCCCGTACGCCGTATGGCGCGGGGTATACTTGAGCTACAGAGAGGCTGACCCGGCGGCCGCTGCTTGCTTATGGAAGAACTGTACTATCAAAAGTCATCCGTACTACCTCCGCACCACACGAGCCGCATACTCGTCGTTGGGGGTGCTATGCTTATCATCCTTGTGGGTGTTCTGGTTGTGATATTTTGGGACAGGCTCGCATCTCTCTCGCCCGCGGGCCCCTCCAGCACAAGCCAGGAAGTACCTCAGAAGATATACACCCCGGAAGAAAAAACGCAGATCTTGAAATCGCTTCAGCAAGATTCGTCGGCAGACGCTTCTGCGCAAATACCGCCTACGACACCGCAAGAGCGCACCGAGATATTGCAGCAGTTAAACACGACAGAGCCGGAGAAAGCGGCATCGCAGCCTTCTGCGGAGGAGAGAATGAAGCTCCTGCAGTCCTTCTAAACCGCATATGTCCCTTTTACGATCGAGATTCGTCGCGCCGATCGGCGTCGTTTTCCTCGCAGCGCTTTGTGCACTCGTCATTCTCGGTCAGTTTCCGCGCCCGGCGGAGGCGGATCCCACCACACCACTCAAGGGCTACGCTTGGAGTGACACGGTGGGGTGGATCTCGGTGAATTGTGCACAGACTGGAAACAACACCTGCAGCACATCAACGTACGGCATCACAATGAACGCCAACGGCACACTCTCGGGCTGGGCATGGAGCGACGCTATCGGATGGATATCTGCCAACGAGAGCACCGGGTGCCCGTCTGGCACGTGTACGCCGTCGGTGCAAAACGGCCAGTTGACTGGCTGGCTGCGGGCATGTGCCGGTAGAAATGACGTGACGAGCTCTCCCACAAATCAGTCTGTTCCCAACAACACCTGCACGGGATGGACGCGCACCGACGGCTGGGACGGCTGGATCAGCCTCGCGGGCACCAACGGCTCTATCACGTGGAGCATTACGTATAATTCCACAACCGGCTTTTTCGGCAATATCACAGTACCGTCGGAAAATTATGCATGGGGGAGCGAGGTCGTCGGCTGGGTGGACTTTTCGCAGGTGCAGACTGCGACACTGTGTCAGGCCCTGACCTATTGCAAAACCAGCACGCAGGTGTGTCAGAGGGTGCCGGATACCATTGATCCGACGATATGTACGGAGACGTGCGCCATCTGTGAGTATGGAAGTTGTGTGGGCAATGCGTGCTACTTCCCCTCGCCCAACGGCAACATCACCGCGGTGCCATCCATCGTGGCGCAAGGAAACACAGTTGTCGTCTCATGGAATGCCGAGAATGTGCGAAATTGTACGGTGACAGGCGACAACAGTGATGGCCCGTGGAATCAGGGTGCAGGAGCGGACGACATCGTGACGGGTTCCAATACCTCAAGCGCTATCCAGAAGCAAACGGTCTACACCTTGGACTGTCTCGAGCTCGACGACCAGAACCACTTTATTGACGACGTTACTGTGAATTTAGTCCCCGGATTCATTGAGAAATAAATCACCATCCCTGATGCTGTTTGCATGGATAGCGCAGGGCGGCGGGTGGATTGAGATATACACAGGAATGCCGAAAATTCATTGACAGTTCACCAATTTCAATTTAAAGTATGAGTACACTGCGGACATAGCGTCCGCTTGTGTTTCCCGGAGAACATCCATGAATGAGTTGGGGCGTTCGGTCGCCTTTGCGGCGGCCGCAGTTCTTTCACTGTCCCTAGTCGGGGCAAGCGGTGCCCTGGCGCAATCGCCAAAGGCTGTCTATGGGAGTGCCCATCCCGGCCCGCAACAGCCGGCGGCCCCGGCGGCACCCGCTACCCTGACGCAGCCGACCGAGGTGCTGTGCAGCTCGGATGACAACAGCGGGAGTCAAATCAAGCTCAAAGAGCTGCGAGCGGGAGTTGCCAATGCGAGCAGAGTGTGGGTCAAGACCCGCACTGGCAACACCCAGGATGTAGTCACCACCTTCGTGGTTGACCGCACCCTCAGCTTCCGCAACGATTTCGGCACCTACACGGTGGCCGTCTTGCCGGACCATCTGCGGGTCAGTTTCCAGCCTTTCGACCCGAGCAACAGCCGGTACGCCATGAGCAATGCTCGCTACGGCTGCGGCGGCCAGCAGACCGCGGCTGCGCAAGCCGGCTGAAATTCCTAAGGCCGGTGACAAGGAGGGGGAGGGGTAGACGGCCTCACCCCCTCTCTTCCCATATAGACTCAACTTTTTTGAAAGTCATTTTCTGTCCATCCAAGAGACTTGAGGAAAGCCTTAAAGTTCGGATCTAGCATAGCTAAGCTGGAGGCATATTCTGATTTTTCTGCATCGAACTTTGCGTTTGTAAGATACAAGATAATTTGACTTTTTTTGTATGCCTGGTTTTGATACAAGGGAGCTATTATTTGAACTACCTGCACTTTTTTTGTGTCACCGTATTTTTTCACAAGGTACGCGGCGTAATAAAAGCGAGCATATCCATCGCTATAGGGCGATTCGGACTGCCTATAAGCTTGAAGAGCGGCACTAAATGCTTCTTCTAATGTTCCAAGCGATGGATCACCTGACAATTCCATACTCGCGACACTGATTGCACGCGACGTTAATAGGGTGGGTACTTCGACCTGAAAATACGCGTTTTGTTTTTTTATTCTTTCGATATCTTGATCAGCACTCGCAATTTTTGATTTAATTATTTTCTTATACTGCATCACTTGCTCGTCCGTCGATGTAGGATTAGAAGATTTTGGCAGTTGCTTCGCGTACCAGCTACTTATTTGAAGCTCGGTGCCGGCTAACGGATACAGAGAAGATCCATACTCAGCAACATGTCTGTAGCTGAGTCTTAGATCATCTGATACAAAAAGAACGTCAAAAGGCGGTCCGTCAAAAATGATACTGCTTAAACTTGGATCTTGGGTTGAGGAAACTAAGTGTAATATGCCACGTACTGCATATGCCCGCATTTTGGGGGGATAGTTGGAGTTTTGAATAATTGACTTAAAATCTCCAATAGCTTCGGCAAAGTTAGCTTGCCGGCCTTTTATTATCGCGATTCTTATGGCTATCTCACCCTCCTCGTACTCGCTTGACGCTACTGCTTTCGATTGCTCGTATTTTTGTAGTGCATCATAAAAATTTCCTTTCTGACGAGCCTTTTCTGCTTCTGCAAAGGAAGCATTTTTTGCAAGTAATGCATCATATTTATTTTCAGAAGTAATCTGGTCCTGCTTCCAGAATAAAAACCCAAACACAACTAAAAGGCCCATGACTGCCGCAATAAGAAAGAAAATCGTGGAACGAGTTGACATATCCATCAGTTACTATCATCGCCGTCTCCACACCCACCACCACTATCACCACTATCACCACTATCACCACCCGCACCATATTCAGCACCGCCCCCTGCAGGGACATCAGCGTACGCTGTGGGTATGCCTACAAAAGACTGCACGTTGGAGGCAAGTTTGTGGTCATTGGTCCTGATACTGAAGACCCACGAGAGAAGAAATGCGGTAATGGCAAACACAGCGTAGACAATGACCTTCAGCACCTTCTTCAGGGTGAATTGCATGGGGAAAGTATAGCATCCCCGCTGCTGCCAATGGTCCTCCTGGGGATATCACGTTTTGTATCTAATGAGTTTGGATAGCAGGTACATTGCCGTTGCAATCCATATTCCCCACCACACATATTGAAAAAACGCGATGTGTGCCATGAGCGTTTGCTGTAGGGGGCTAAATGTGACCGGCTCATGCCCCATGACGCACTGCAATATCAGGAGTGGTGTATGAGCATCCATAGTATCAATATATGTTTTCGACCGGGTAGCCCATGATGCGTGGCTTATCCGAAGAGAGCTTGATCCAGGGGTTGTGTTTCCAGAGCGTGTAGCTAAGTTGGCATGCATTGTGCTCGTCTACAATACGGTAAAAGGGGCCGCCGTTCACAGAGTGATCGTACTGCCAGACGATGCTTGTAATACCAGGTATTCTCAGACAGAGTTGTTGAATAGCAAACCATTCTTTGTAGGGATCACATCGACTTTGTGCCACAGCTGATTGAGATTCTACATTTTTAATAAGTTTGCCAGATTCATAAATGATTATGTGAGAAACACACTGATGGTTTGCCTCAAACATATATAAGCCGAAGCGATTGCCTTCGAGGGTCATGCGCTGATCCGCGGGCGAGACGATCAGGAGTCGGCTCAATTGCAACATGCAGAGGAGGGCGATGACCACCCACCCCACGAGCGCCCTCCTATCTTTGGGAATCGGCAGTTTTTCGTAGAAAAGCCCAAAAAGAATGATCAGTATTGGCAGGGTAGTAGACATGTAGCGGTACTCGACAAGTATTCCGGAGTAGAGGTGAAAAAAGATAAATACGCCGAGCGCAGCTCGCTGGAGTATTCGCCGGCCGCTTAATAAGAACCACGACCCGACCATCTGGATGAAAATAACGATGTTTGTAATGATCGGTGCGAAGAAATTGCCAAAAATGGGGAGGCCGGTATCGAGCGAGGTGAAATAGGTCCCTGCGATCCAACCCGCGTCGATCTTGATCGTCGAGGCCAAAAAGTATAATAAAGCGTATACGATCTGAAGGAAGAACAATTTATAGGGGACAAAAAGCCAAACAAAAAGAAGAATGATGTCGTAGTAGTCATAGTTGCCGCTCGAGGTATACGTCAGCAGGAAGACGAAGGCTGTTTTCCAGAGCCAGAGCACCAGGATACCCATATGGGCTAACACCCAGTCGTTTTTATACATCAGGTAGACGATGAGAAGCATGAGTCCGAAGAACGCAGCGTACAGAGTGGTTTGCGAGTAGCCTTCAGGCAGGGCGTGCAGGAAGTAATATTTGCCGCAACTCATGAAATACGGCCAGCACGTGTAGTCGTTGCTCAAATACGCGTCTACGGTGATCGTGTGTTCTCCGATCCACTTATAGAAGCTCACAAATGTGGCAAACAAGAAGGCACCAGCCGACCACTTGAGAGCGGTGCTTCCCTCGATCTCCCCTATGGAGAAAAATTTTCTATAGAAACGCAAAAAATGCTGCTCGAGTGGTGAGGTAAAAAGGACATTTCTCGGTAAGGCGGGGTCTTGTTCCATACATGACCATCATAAATCGTAAGAGTATGAATGGACAGTGGTGTATTATAATCGTCTCACGATGTCAGAAGACGTAGGCATGAGCCGAGCGGCTCTCAAAGAGGCAATTGAACAGAGGGGCTTTGTGCGGTCGTCGAACGCTCGCATTATTACTCGCCAGTCGGTGGAAAAGGATCAAGGATGGCTTTTTGATATAAAGAACATCCTACTTGATCCGGTGGTGATGGGGCACATAGGGCATCTGTTTTGGGGGGATCACGCGGATCTAGGTGACCTGCAGATTGCCGGTGTGGAAACCGCCGGTATTCCGCTCGTAGCAAGTATCGTCGCGGGTGGGCATCACAAACAAGGAGGAAAGGTATCCGGTTTTTTCTTACGCAAATCTCGCAAAAAAGACGGTTTGATGAAAACGATAGAAGGAGAGGTGTGTAAGGATCGGCCGATCATCCTCGTAGATGATCTGATCAATAGCGGCAAAAGCTTGATGCGACAGGTCGAGGTACTGGAAGGAGAGGGACTTCGCGTCGCGGGAATTTGGGTACTGGTGCGCTTTAGAGACCTAGAATACTACCCGTATTTTAGAGACAAATCTATTCCTGTGCGATCAGCTTTTGATCTGAATGACTTTAATGCAACCCTCGGTACGAAGAATTTGATACGAAAAGATGAGCCAACACTGCGTCAGGGATTTACGCCGGTGTGGAAATTTTCCGGCGGGGACCCAAGCTATCATTTTGTCGTGCCAAAATCCGATCCGATCGTAGGCGAACGGTACGTCTATTTTGGCTCTGATCAGGGTATATTTTGGTGCCTCGATCAGGGGGGTGGGGGGGCGGTGTGGTCGTACCAGGTGGGGTTCCATCCCAAAGGAAAAGGTATATTTTCTTCGCCCACTCTTTTTCAATCCACCGTATTTTTTGGAGCCTATGACGGCAATGTGTATGCACTCGACGCGGACACCGGGAAAAAGAAATGGATATTCATGGATGCCGATTGGATCGGATCGTCGCCTTGCGTTGCCGAAGATTTGGGTCTGCTATTTATCGGACTCGAATTCGGGCTTTTTCGCAAGCGAGGCGGCATCGCGGCGATTGATATAGAGACGGGGAAGCGACGCTGGCAGTATTATGAAATGCCGGCATACACCCATTCTTCACCGCTCTATATAGCCGGTCGCCGTCAGGTCGTTGTCGGGAGTAATGATGGTGTTGCGTATCTCTTTAATGCGGTGGATGGCACGCTGCTGTGGAAATTCGAGACGGGTAGTTTGACCGAAGATGAACTCCGAACCGGTTTTAGCACCATCGACATCAAGGAATCGTTTGCATACGACAAAAAACGGGATCTGATCATCTTTGGCAACAAACAGGGCACTCTCTTTTTTGTACGGAGAAAAGATGGGAGCGAGGCCGGCCGTTTTGTCGCCGAGTTCGGTTTTTATTCGATGCCAGTCATCTATCAAGATACGGTACTTGCCGCAAGCCTCGATAAACATCTGTATTGCGTCAACCTGGACAGTTTTACCGAAACGTGGAAATGGAACGCGGGAGCACGTATCTTTTCGACGCCGTTTGTGCTCGACGATCATGTCTATATTGGCGCCAACACCGGACGATTGACGGAATTGAACGCTGCGACGGGAGAGGAGATATCCTTTTTTCAAGCGACAGAGCGCATTGCCAATAGGGTGGCGTATAATCCGCAATCGAAACGCTTCTTTGTGTTGACCTTTGCGAATGAGCTGTACTGTGTACAGAAAGTGACGTGACGAATATGCACAAGCAAACAAAGGTGCCGCTGCTGTATGTCCTCGTCCCGCTCGCAGCCCTCTTCCTTTTCATCGCGCTGAACAGATCTGGAAGTATTGCAGATCGTGCGATATACGCCCTCGCTCCTTCCGCCGACCGAGCCTATGCGTACGGAGAAAAACACTTCAGTGCGCGAAACCCACGACAGTACGACATCGGTGCGGCCGAATACTTTTTTCATGAGGCGGCGAAGCTCGATCCGTCGCTCCTGTATGTACACCATGAGCTCGCACGGGTCAATTTTTTGCGCAGCAATTTTGGTGACGCCCTCTGGGAGATCAATACGCAAATTATCACACACGGCACTTCGACCCCGAATTCGTATTACGTGCGTGGGCTCATAGAGGGGTATATGGGGATTTACGACAGCGCGGCAAAGGATTATGAATATTTCCTGAAATTCGATCCGCACAATTGGGCGGCGATCAATGATTATGCGTGGGTACTCCTGAAAGCCGGGCGGGCGAAAGAGGCTGCGAAGGCTACTGAAGAAGGATTGAAGTATTTTCCGAATAATCCGTGGCTTCTGAACAGCAGTGCGATCGCACTCTATGAAGTGGGTGATCTGCAAAAAGCGCGCACCCGTGCGCTTCACGCGTGGGAAACGGTACAAAAGGTAGAAGAGCGTGAATGGTTGCATAGCTATCCGGGCAACGACCCTGCCATCGCGGGGCAGGGCATTGCGACATTCCGCAAAGCGGTGCAGGAGAATATGCACACCATTGAGATTGCTATTGCTTCCAGTACGGTACAATAGTAGCAATGCGCAGCTTTGCGAAAGGTAGTCTATTATACGTATTCATACTTGTTGTGTGTGTTTTGCCGATTTCGGTACACGAAGCAAAGGCGGATACGTTCTCAAACGAGGTAACCTATACCGTGGACGATGGGCCTAACGGTATTATTGGATTCTTGGATTTCTCATTAACCTATACCGTGAATCTTGATAAATCAGTCTATCTGCCGGGAGAGACTATTTCTGTAACTCAATATAGTCAACCATATGTGCCGCCTGGCGATCCCTCTACCGTGTTGGGGGGTGCGTCATTGGCGGCCAATGTTGACACAAGTGCGTGGCAGTATTTTTATAAATACGGTGAGGTTTTCAACTGGTGGGTTTATTTTTCCGATTATTTTTATAAAAACCATCCGCTTCTTCAGTTTACAGCGCCATCCGTACCAGGAACGTACGAGGTGAATTTTCTTAGTACGATCGATTTTGAGAAAAATGGTCTTCTGGACGGTTATGCGATAACCTATCCCGCTAACGTCACAGATCTCGGCTACTATAATAGATATTCGGTTTCCTATTCGATACCCTTTACAGTCGCAAATACCCCACCTCCCAACCCGCCCTACATCAATACCGCGTGCAACAGCACCGGCACCTCGGCCACCATTTCATGGCCCGCAGTCTCTGGAGCGACTGCGTACTATCCACGCGTGTGGACCACCACCGGCTCATGTCCCTCCGGCTGGACGATGTTGAGCGACGGCAACACCTGCTACATAGACGGCATGACGGGTACGTCCGTGCCGTTCGCCACAACACCTGGTGTCGCCTACACCACCTGGGTGCACGCTGGTG